>Ga0315336_1000271_pt1 | contig 181576 bp, 147 predicted proteins | sample ASW5metaG_FD_204512 | JGI IMG/M metagenome (GOLD analysis project Ga0315336, IMG submission 204512) | Ammonia-oxidizing marine archaeal communities from Monterey Bay, California, United States - ASW #5 | ecosystem: Environmental > Aquatic > Marine > Intertidal zone | place: USA: California... | reverse complement strand
ATCTCCTGGTTCAGACCACAATTCAATCGAAGGAGACCAAGTGATGGTGTCAGATAAAGAACCATCAAAAGATACAACAGTACTTAATGTACCTGTCCCACTTGGTGACTCGAACCAAAGCCATACTCTCTGTAAACCCGAACTGTCATCTGTTGCAGAAGCGGTTACTGTAAATTGTTCAGGGTTGTTTCGGACATCCACAGTTTGCGGTGCAATTGATAAATTAGTTAATGCTGGAGCTTTGGAGTCCGTATTGGATGTTACGCTAATCTTATTCGGGAACCCCAATCCTGATAAGTCGTCCTTACTATACTTTTTAATATTTCCGGTGACATCATAAATCCAAAAATATTTAAAATACCAATCTCCTGGTTCAGACCACAATTCAATCGAAGGAGACCAAGTGATGGTGTCAGATAAAGAACCATCAAAAGATACAACAGTACTTAATGTACCTGTCCCACTTGGTGACTCGAACCAAAGCCATACTTTCTGTAAACCTGAATTATCATCTGTTGCAGAAGCGGTTACTGTAAATTGTTCAGGGTTGTTTCGGACATCCACAGTTGGCGGTGCAATTGATAAATTAGTTAATACGGGAGGTGTATCGTCAGATGAACTGCTAGATGTATATGAGTATAAATTTATATGAGTTAGATCAGGTTCGATAAAATTAACATCAGATAACTCGTCAGTCACTATTTTAATCCCCTGAGTAATCATTAATTCCATTTCCCCAGGTTGGTTATAATCAATGGATTTTATTTTACTCTCGTTTTTAACATCAATAACTTTGCCTTGAAAACTATTCAAATCATCAACTTTTATTAAACTACCATTAATAATATAATCTACACCAAGAATCTGCCCGATTTCTAAACCACATTCAAAACTAGCGCACACGGACTCATATATACCTTTATCATTTAAAATCGTCTCTATTATTTCACTGGGAATAATAATTAAGGAATCGTTTTTACCTATTTCAGAAACAAATTTTTCTATAAAAAGATTTTTTTCGACATTATTTATTCCAATTCCTTCAAAATTAAGGATAGCAACAGTTTGCTGTTTTATCTGTGCACTAACACTTATAATTAATAACAAAAGAGTAAGAATTTTTTTCATAAATGACACCTTTATATATAAAAGTAACACAATTTTACACTTATTAAATGATTTTTCCAAATGACCCACCTCAAATAAAAATGGGTTCATCTGAACCTACTTTTATTTTTACTCCCCATTTTTACTCCCCCTTTTTATCATAATTAAGCACAAATAATTATTATCACCGACGATGAAGATTATGGTAGGTTGGGAACGATTTATTGTATGTAAATAATATTTGTTCAAGAGAGTACCCCGGACAGGATTCGAACCTGTGGCCTACGGATTAGCCATATATAGTTCCATCGAAAACATAAATTTTTCTCGAGGAGACATCTCATCTATTAATATTTACTCCCTATTTTACTCCATAATAAATGGGGTATCTCATTTTAGTAAAACCATCTTTCGAGTTTTCACAAAGTCTTTAGCCTGCAGTTGATATAAGTACACGCCAGCACCTACTTGCTGACCCAAATCATTGGTAGCATCCCAAGTAACCGAGTGATAACCCGCGGGTGTGCTTTGTATGTTGAAGGTTCTCACTTTCTGCCCCAACATATTGTATACAATCAAAGTCATATCACTTAATTCAGGCAGATCAAACCTCAGTGTGGTGGTAGGATTAAATGGATTGGGATAGTTTTCATGCAGGGCAAACTCTGTTGGAATGCCTTCACTTATCGTTGACAGATATTCATAACGATTGACAAACAACACGCGGTTGTCACCTGTTATTTTTACTGTATCAATGCCATCCGTTGCTTCCATACTAAACTGAACCGTTACTCTGGGTAACATAGGAAAAGGTTCAAATACATTCTCTAAAAATTCCTGGTAAGTGATGGGAACTGATGTACTGGTCGTGTCATATATTTCTTCTGGCTCCAAAACCCCTATTTTCACATATAACAGATAATCAATAGTATCACCATCCACATCTATACTTTCTGTCCATTCAAGTTTATATACTTCTGCAAGATTAGCTGGATCTTGAGTTATATCAATCGTGTCTAATGCCGTGCTTACCCAGTCAAAGGCGTATGGCGCATCTTGAACATTCAAAACAGTAAAAGAGAAGGTGGTAGAATCGTTTATCGCTCCGTCATTGGTGACGGCTGTCACTTTAGATGTGCCAAAATAATCAGCTACTGGTTTCAATCGTACCGTATCATTTGAGACTGTTACAGTAAGTCCTAAAGTATCAGAAAATGCGGAATAGGTTAAGACATCACCATCAATATCTGAAGCACTTAACTTAAGAGCTTTACCATCAGAGTCTTCAGAAGTTGTATCATTGGCAACAGCTGCAATGACAGGCGCATCATTGACATTAATTACTTTAAAGTCAAATTTGGTTGTATCGGCAAGCGCATTATCTGAGACGATTACCGTAATTACAGAAGTTCCTGTATAGTTAAGTGCAGGGGTAAGCTTTAATGTATCAGTACTAATGGTTACAGCCACAGCACTGGTGTCAGAGCTTGCGGTATAGGTTAACGCATCTGCATCTATATCTGAGGCACTTAATACAATCGATTTTTCAGTCTCTTCATTGGTGGAATCATTGGCAACAGCCGTGATGACAGGTGCATCATTTACTGCAGTTACACTCAAAGTAAAAGTTGTGGAATCTTTTACTGTTCCATCTGATACATAAGCAGTAATACTTGCAGTCCCATACCAGTCAGCAGCGGGGGTAAGGGTCATTGTGGTGGATGAGATAGAAATAGTTACTTTATCGGTATTCGATTTTCCAGTGTATGTTAACGCATCCCCATCCACATCCGTTGCACTAAGCGTAACGGTTTTTGCCGTGTCTTCATTGGTGGTTACATTCGAAATAGCTGATAACACAGGTGCATCATTTCTATTGATAACCTTGATAGTAAAACTCTGGGTTGCAGAACCGCTTTGTCCATCAGATGCGGTTAATGTCATTGTTGTAGTGCCTACATCTGAATTAGTTGGCGTTCCTGTTAATGTATGATAAGAAGCATCTAATTTTCTAATAAGGTAATTCCAAGAATCAGCGATATAGACATTATTTAATGAATCAAGTACAATTCCATAAGGAGCATAGAAAGTTGTAGATGTTCCAGTACTAGGTGCAGAATATCCTCGGATACCAGTCCCAGCGATTGTGGTGATTATTCCGCTCTTCCATATTTTTCGTACCACATCATTATTAGTATCACAAAAGTATATGTTACCACTTTGATCAATAGCTAACCCTGCGGGATCATCTAGAGTTGCCGATGTTGCCAAACCACCATCGCCGCTATAGCCAGATGTTCCTGTTCCTGCAACAGTGGTAATGTTTCCGCTAGTATCAACCTTACGAATTCTATTGTTAGTATAATCAGCGATGTACAGGTTACCCTCTGAGTCTAAGGCTACACCTAAAGGCCATTCTAATTTCGCACTTGTTGCTGCGCCGCCATCTCCGGAATATCCTGATTCACCTGTACCAGCAAAAGTAGTGATTATACCATTTGTGTCTATTTTACGGACAACATTATTGCTGTAATCTGCAAAATAAATATTCTCGTTTTTATCAATGGTAAGTTGATATGGAGATGCTATTTTGGCTGAAGTTGCTGCGCCGCCATCTCCGGAATATCCTGATTCACCTGTACCAGCAAAAGTAGTGATTATACCATTTGTATCGACTTTTCTTATGCGACTGTTACTTATGTCCGATATATAAATATTTCCAGCATCATCAACTAATACACCCCTCGGATTATTTATTTGAGCCGATATAGCAGCTCCGCCATCCCCACTATAACCACTTGTTCCATTTCCAGCAACTGTTGTTATTTTCCCGCTCGTATCGATTTTGCGTATTCTATGAGCCTTTTGTTCAGCAATATACAAGTTACCATTTCTATCAAATGAAAGATTCCTCGGGAGATATAATGAAGCTGTACTGGCCAAAATATTATCACCATTATATATATCCGCTCCTACAATAGATGTAATAGTTCGGTTTTCTGAATCTGAACTATTAACATTTTCAATTTTTCTGATCCTATCATTTCCGGAATCAGCGATATATAAACTATTATTATAGAATACGATATTTTCAGGATATAATAACTTCGCAGATTTGGCTGCGCCACCATCTCCGCTAAATCCTTGTTCTCCCGTCCCTGCAAAAGTGCTGATAATCCCATTTGTATCAACTTTTCTTATGCGATGGTTCCAATAATCAGCAATATAAAAATTTCCTGACGCATCAAATGCTATGCCCCGGGGGTGTCGAATTTGGGCTGAAGTTGCTGCGCCACCATCCCCGCCATATTCATTTACTCCTGTTCCTGCAACAGTGCTGATAATTCCATTTGTATCCACTTTTCTTATACGATGGTTACCAAAGACAGCGATATAAAGATTACCATTTGAATCTACTCTTACTCTCACTGGCTCATCTAATTTGGCTGAAGTTGCTGCACCACCATCACCACTATACATATTTCCTCCTGTTCCTGCAACAGTGGTAATGTTTCCGCTAGTATCAACCTTACGAATTCTATTGTTACTATAATCAGCGATATACATATTATCAGAGCCATCAAAAGCGACACCTTTTGGTTTGTTTAATTTAGCAGAAGTTGCTGCGCCACCATCCCCGCCATAATCTGCATCTCCAGTCCCTGCAACAGTGCTGATAATTCCATTTGTATCCACTTTTCTTATACGATGGTTACCCTCATCAGCAAAATAAAGATTGTCATTTGAATCAAATGCGATATCCATTGGGGAATTTAATTTAGCTGAGGTAGCTGCGCCGCCATCTCCACTATATCCAAAATTCCCTATTGATCCTGCGATATCAGTTATTTTCCCATCAGAGCCTATTTTACGGATCACATGAATCAATTCATCAGAATAATAAAAATTTCCACTATTGTCTACTGCTATACCGGATGTGTAATCGATCGGGGTTTGTGTTGCTTGATTATTCGCCGCAAAAGGATATGGTGTAATATTACTCATTCCCCCACCTGCTTTTGCCGTTAATGTAAGCCAGCTAGGATTTGAGGCAACAGATACCGTAACGCTATTCGGATCTGGGTCATTAGTTAAGACATTGAATAAATAGGTAGAATCCTCATATACTGAATCAGACGTAGCGGAAATAAACTCAGGATTACTGTTTACAATTGAACTTTTAAGTAACGCTGGTAATTTTGTAACAGGTTTTTCTGTTCTATTATTGTCAAATGTGGGACCATCAAATTCCCTAGAGCCGTATTTAGATTTTAAAATGTCGTTTTCCTGGGCATTAATAGTAACTATTAACACAAAAAGAGTAAGAATTTTCTTCATGAACGACACCTTATAATATAGTGATAATATAATTTTACACTTATTAAATGATTTTTCCAAATAACCTATTTCCAATAAAAGTAGGTTCATCTGAACCTACTTTTATTTTTACTCCCTGTTTTACTCCCCCTTTTTATCATAATTAAGCACAAATAATTATGATCACCGACGGTGAAGATTATGGCAGGTTGGAAACGATTTATTGTATATAAATAATATTTGTTCAGGAGAGTACCCCGGACAGGATTCGAACCTGTGGCCTACGGATTAGAAGTCCGTTGCTCTATCCAGCTGAGCTACCGGGGCTATGGTACTGAAAACAGCAGTAGAAAATTAAGATCTTCGAGGGTGTCGTAATAAGCCAAAAAAAGGTAAAAAATCCTCCTCGGTGCCCCCTCGAGAAAATTGTTGCATTTTATAGAGGAGAAACCGTACACTTCACGACGAGAACTGACATATAGTAAAAAAAGACAACATACTAAAGGAGGTCAATACTATGGGTGAAGTCGTAAAATCAACTGGAGTATCAAAAGAATCCGGTTATTTATATTACCTCGGAAAAGACGGTAATGTATGGCGTTCAAAGATGGCCCGCGCTGGCAAAGGCGGCGGCAATGCTGAAAAAGTAGCAAGTGCCGGGGTCACACGAGAATCAGGTTATCTCTACTACATTGATAAAGGTGGAAATGTAGCTCGATCCCCTATGGCTAGAGGTCGTAAATAACCATTTAAATCCTCGATAGAAAGGCCCCCGTATTTTGCGGGGGCTTTTTTGTTTCTAACCAAAATGCGAAAATTATTTATCACATTTTTTTTGATATTTTTTGCCTGTAGCGATTTTGGGACCAATCCGAAAGAAGAAAAGAATTCGGGAGAAATCAGTTATAAAAATGATATTCAACCGATGTTGAATGCCAGTTGCATTAACTGCCACGGGAATAATGGTGGTTTATCTGTTGGTACATATAATAATTTAATGAAAGGTACCAGCAATAACGGACCGGTCGTTATTGCCAATAATGGAACTGGAAGTTTAATAGTAAAAAAATTACTGGGCGTGGGGCCGCCCGGGGGTAGTCGAATGCCTCCGGAACCGGCAGATAAATGGAGCGACTCTAAAATCGAAACCATAAAGATATGGATTGACCAAGGCGCAAAAAATAATTGATTGATCGATTAACCAAATATCATCATTTATTACTATTTTTTATTTTTATATCGACACCGCTCATAGCTATTCCCCGTTTTGCTTTGGAAAGCGGTTCCTCTTGTATCTTGTGTCATGTAGATCCTTCTGGTGGCGGTCTGCGGAATGATTATGGCATTGGTTATGGCTTGGATGATCTCAGCAATCGGATACCAAAACGTTTATCCAGTTATTCCGGCATAATTCTCAGTCACTTTCAATTTGGTGGAGATATACGAATCCAGAGTGTTTCTAAACAAAAAGATGAGGTCCCAGTTGGGCTTGCTGTCTTTCCCATGCAAGCTAATATCCAGGTTAAAAATGAAGGCGAATATCATACCGCCCTGGTTGAATTGGCCACCTTGAGAAAAGACGTTGGGTTTCAGTTGCGAGTCAATAATCTGATTCCAAATGGATATTTTAAATTTGGATTATCTAAACCATCGTATGGGTTGAAGATTGAGGATCATACCGCATTTATCCGTGGTGGTAATATTCAATTGGTACAAGGAAATCATCGGGAAGGAATGCCTTTTATCCCAACATTGGAGAATGTAGGATTAATGGAATTAGGTTTTTATTTTGGTGATACATTTATTTCTGTCAGTCGTACCATTGATGGATACATATTGGGATCCACAGAAACTTATGTTGGACGCATTGAACACTATCGTTCCCTTCGTTCTTTTCAGTCAGTGGCGGGTGCCTCATTTCTCTTGGAGGGTGATCTAAAAATTTTCGGTTTGTTTGGCGGTTTATCGCGTGGAAACCTTTCTTGGATGGGTGAAGTAGATGTAGCTGAGAATTGGATTCTTGACCGATCTATCGCTAGTTACAGTGAATTCACGTGGCGCCTGAAAAAAGGACTTTTTCTAATGGGTCGAATTGATTTTTTTGATGAAAATATGAATTTTACTGAGGATGCAATTCGCCGTACCACTTTTGGACTGAATTACGTACCTTTGCCCTTTGTAGATATTAAATTCCAAATCAGATCTTCGCAATTAACGCAAGGAAAGCAGTCAAAAGGCTTGGAATTTTTATCTCAATTACATTTATGGTTTTAGGAGGTTAGCCGTGAAAAAAACAATCATCATTTTCGGATTGCTGGTTGGATTTTTAATTGCTCAAAAATCCGATTTAAAAAATGTAAAAGTATTGCCCTATAAAACAAAGCGAGAATTGGTCAAATACATGAAATCAGTTGTAGCACCAGAATTAGGTGTTAAATGTAATTTTTGCCATAACATGACCGATTATTCCAGCGATGAAAAGGATCATAAAAAGGTAGCTCGCCAGATGATGGCCATGGTACAAAATGCCAATAAAACTATGAATAATTTAAATTTTCATGAAATTTCCTGCTGGGTATGTCATAGGGGCAATGAACATCCTGATCACCCACCTGAGAAGAAATAAACTTTGGGATGAAGCATACCAAATTATTTTTTCTTTTAATGCTTTTTTTGGGGTTGACCAGTTGTACGGTGCGCCAATCTGCACCAGCACCGGAAAGTATTGAAATTCCTATCGAAAAAGAAATGATCCGACCTCCATTAGCCTCCAGATCAGCATCTGTATCGCCGCGGCCGACATTAGTGCTCCAATCTTTACCGGAAGGATGGACCGTAGATCGACATCCAGTAGCCAAGTGGGGCATGAGTCTACCCAACGTTATGTCCAATGTAATGGATTCTGCGCAAACGGTGGAATACTGGGAAGAAGTTATTGATGTACCAACGGGATATAAACTAACCCTCAAACGCTCAAAAGTTTTATTCCAGATCATCACCCGCCTGACAATTGAAACCGTGGAACTGCATTTTGTCAATGTAGATCACGTATATAGCCCGACCAATCATGAACCTTCTCATTATATCATGCATGGTGTGGTGCGAACCGTTGAGCTAAAGCCAACCGGTTTTCCTCAACTCACAGCTGATGACGTGATCAAATATAAATTTCTCATGGAATATGGTACGCCGAAGGAATTTTCTGATGGTTTTCATCATTATCAAAATGAACAAACTGTTTTGAAGGTAAGAGAATTAGACAAGAGTCATGTCCAGATTCAAATGACCAGCACTCTGGTTGATCAAAAGTTGCAAACCGCTATTAATGATATGTATTCAGAAGAAGGAATTGAATATCAAAAGAAACTTCTCCTGAGAAGCATCGATATTTAATTCGGACCTTTTAATGAAATTGCGGGGATCCCTTTTTCTGCTGCCAATCCTGGGTTTTTGTCAGACACTTATGGTTTCTGAAATCACCCATAGAGGTAATACACTTACCAAAAATTATATCATAACGCGAGAGATCCAGCATCCGTTGGATGCACCTTTAGACAGTTCGCTTGCAGAGGAAGACCTTTATCGTCTCGTTAACCTTGGCATCTTTGCGGAGGTAAAATGGCGTGCTATCCCACTTGAGAATATGACAGTTCGATTAGAATATGAGATTATGGAAAACAACAAATTCTTTGGAGGTAGGTTTATTGGTGCACCTGCACCCGCATATGATGAAGAAACAGGATGGTCATATGGCGTAGGTGGTGGATTTAAAAATTTTCGAGGTCGAAATGAACAAATAGGAGGTGGGCTTGCAGTTGGCGGTCGAAATACATTTGCCATTTCTTATTTTAATCCCTGGATTACAGGTGATCATGTATCTTTGAAACTGTCTTTGGCCAAATTAGATTTTCAGCATCCATATTTACCCTATGATGTAAAAATCAAATCAATAGAAATGAATGTGGGCCGGTTCTTTGGCTATGAACGGAAAATGTCAATCGGGTTTGAACTTGAGGATATGGATTTTGTGAGTGATTCCACCGTATTTAATTACCAGTATTTTGCACCTCAGGGATATTTTCATTATGACACACGTGATTTATATGCCAATCCAACCAAAGGTATATTTATCAAACAGGCTTTCCGAGGTCGAATCGATCTAAAGGGTGAAATCAAAAACAATTATTTATGGTTTCAATCTTTTAGTGTATATAAACGATTGAGTAGTTTGGATAGCCTAAAGCCATGGATAATTGCTCTGGGGATAAAAACACAATCAAATTTTGGTGACAAAGATCAGAACTTCTTAGCCGCCATGGGCGAAGCCGGATCAGTACGCGGTTGGCGTTATCCAAGACATTCAAATTATAATGATCCAGATCAAATCTATCGCTTTGGATTCCATAATCTAAAATCAACAGTGGAACTACGAAAAGTGGTTGTTCCCCGCTTTCCATTGCAAAACCTGTATGAATTTGGTGTAACTGTGGGTGCATTCATAGACTGGGGTGTCACAAGTCAAACGGATTTTAGTGATATGTTTGGTATGCGTCCCGTTTTAGGTGCAGGGATCACAGTTCAACTACAGATGCCCTTTATTTCGGTTCTTCGCTTAGACTACGGTTATGGATTTTATGATGGAAAGCAGACAGAACGGGCTTTCCATTTAGCAGTCGGGCACCAGATCTAATTATTTCTTCTTAAAGATCATCGCTTTTTCAAAGCGATTTTCTTTATCACTCCTAAGCCTTTGAATATTACTACGGTGTGTAAAAATAATAAACCACGGGATGAGTAGACTAAAGATCATTAAAGATAATGAAGCTGGTTCCATGCCTAAAAATGGTGGCAACAAAAATAAGAAAACCGGAAGTGATGATGATGCCAGGATAGATGCTAAAGATACATACCCGGTGAGGATTATAGTTAGTGCAGCTACGCCCAAACAAAATGGAAAAATAGTTGGGAAAAGAGCGAGTACCATTCCTACCAATGTAGCCACACCTTTTCCACCTTTAAATCTGGCAAAAAGGGTATACGTGTGGCCCAACACAGCAGAAAATCCGCACAAGATCTGTACAACTCCCAGATCGGGAATTTGCTGGAGATGAAAAAATGTAGGTGCAAATACAGCTGAAGGTAGCCAGCCTTTGAATACATCCACAAAAATCACAACCAAAGCAGGTTTCCAACCGATTACACGGAAAACATTTGTAGCACCAGCATTTCCGCTGCCATGTTCTCGGATGTCAATGCTGCGGGTAACACGCCCTATAATAATACTGGTTGGTGTTGATCCTGCCAGGTAACTGGCAAACAATAAAATAATCAAGAAGGTGAATTCACTCATGAGCCTAGGTCATCATTCAAAGTTTGTATTGCAAAGAATAAACCGCCAGGACCGGGGAGTAGACACCCAATGCGGATGGATGGCCATTTTAGTTGTCAGACTGAGGAAGGTTGCCGCTCAGCGATTTTCCTGGATCTAAAATACCACCTGAAATGATAGCTTTTAATCCATCCTCAACTGAAATATCTGGATGGATAGCATCTTTTTTGGATGTAATAATAAAAACTCCGGAAGTGGGATTCGGAGTTGTCGGTACAAATACATGATAAAATTCCTCTCCATTCTCATTTTGAGACTGGTTAGTGACGAAGCACATAGTCCATAATCCTTTGCGGGGATATTGAATATAAATAACCTGCTGAAATGATTTAATGGCTGAACCGGAAAAAGCACTGGTGATCTGCTTAATTGTATTATAGATCGTATTCACAATCGGCAGTTTTGCCAGTAAGCGCTCCCCCCAATTAAATAAAGTCCTTCCTAAAACATTAGTAACTAATAAGCCAAGGAGAAAAATGAAAATCAGCGTTAAGATAATTCCAAGTCCTGGTATGGCAATTCCGAAGCTTTTTAAAAATGGTGCAGCTAGACCATCAAGGAAGGAAAATAGAAATTTGAGAATCCAGAAAGTAACTGCGATAGGTACCATCGCCAGAAGTCCTGCAAAAATCCTGCGTTTAATTGATTGCCACATCATGTTTTATATTAGTTTTGCTGGAAATAAAGAATACAATTTAAAAGGCGCCTTCCAGGTTCAGAAGGTAATTTTTTATTTTGAGTCCACCTCCATATCCACCTAATCTGCCGCCTGTTGCTAAAACACGGTGACATGGGATAACAATGGGAAGGGGATTTTTTGCGTTTGCTGATCCGGCCGCACGAACAGCTTTTGGTCTTCCGGCTCGCTTAGCTACCTCATTATACGAAATCGTCTTACCATAGGGAATTTTCTTGACAGTCATGAGTACTTTTTGATAGAAAGGTGGCATGGCCAGATCCAAATTGATCGTAAAAGACCGCCGATTCCCAGAAAAATATTCATTTAATTGCTCAACCGTACTAGATAATGCTTTGTCGTCACGCAATATTTTTTTGCCAGGATATTTTTTATTGATAATAAATTCAAATTGCGGGATTTGATATTCAAATATAATGTGGGTCAAACCTTTATTTGATTGGGCAACTAGTAATTTACCTATGGGTGAATTATTAATTGTATACTGTATCATATATTAATTTACAGAGAAAAATCAGAATCAGTCTTCCGGTAACGGGTTCAATTTTTTCTTGATGTGGGTTTTACGATTCTTAGGATTATAATTAATCAGAAATCCACCAAGTATAATCAGCCCGGCACCAATAATGGTAATTACAGGCAACTTCTCATCAAGCAGTAGCCAGCCCATTATAATAGCGATTACCGGAGGGAAGAAAGCCACATAACTTATTTGGCTGACACGCATATAGGTAAAAAGCCAAATATAAATTCCCCACGTCACAACAGTGCCTGGAACGGTAAGAAAAAATAGGGCAAAAAGATTCATTCCATCGAGGGGCATTTTTTGTCCAGTTTCGAGCATTAGGGAAGCGGCCATCATGATTAAACCGGAACTGGTCATCCCAACAGCATTGAGGTGGAATGGATTGATTTTAGCAGCATGCATTTTTAAATACACATTGGGCCATGCCGCGAAAATGATAGAAAGTAGCATGGCTGAAATGCCATAGAGTATATACCTGCCACCTAAAGATCCGCCTTGGTAAAGTAGAAGAATCGTCCCGATTAAACCTATCGCAATACTTACAAATTTTTTGATAGATATTTTTTCATCAGGTAAATAATAATGTGCCATGACAGCCACACACAATGGGAAAAGGCTCCAAAGAATGGACCCCAGATTTGAGTAAATATATTTTAATCCCCAATAAGTCAGGATGTAGCATAAAGAATAGTTGAAAAATGTAATTAGTAGATAAACGATTTTTACTTCGGGAGTGAAATGTACACGATCTTTCCTGAAATAATAAACTCCCCAAAAAATGATTCCAGCTATAAGAAATCGGATTGATAGACCCCATAAGAGAGGCATTTCAATTAAACTAACTTTCAGGAAATACCAGCTCATCCCCCAGAAAATGCTCATGAGTGCGTAAAGTATATAAATCTTTATTTTCATGATAATACCTGAAGAAAATATAATGTAATGTGGAATTTGTTTTATGAATAAAAAGCGGTGAATTCAAATCTTTCTTCTATTGGGGGCTTTCATTTTTTCCGATAACTTTCCTTCCGATTAATTTTAAAGGAAAATATGATTCAGGTTCAAAACCTCTCCAAAGATTTTTCGCTCAACAAGAAACAGCGTAAGGAACTAGGAGATGAATATAAAAATACTAAAATTCTGCGTGCTGTAGATAATATCAGTTTTGAATGTCGACCGGGGAGAATATTTGGCTTACTTGGACCGAATGGCGCAGGGAAAACCACTACTTTACGGATGGTAGCCACAATGTTAAAACCAACGAGCGGCTCTATTTCTGTATCAGGATTTGATTCTGTCTCACAGGGCCAAAATGTTCGGGAACAAATTGGATTTATGACAGGTCAAACAGCACTTTATGACCGTCTAACGCCTACTGAAATTGTGAAATATATTGCTGATCTTCATGGGATGGAAAAAAGCGCATTCCAAAAACGAAAGGATCATCTATTCCAAATATTAGATATGCACAGTTTTGCTGACCGTCGTATATCAAGGTTGAGTACAGGGATGAAACAGAAGACCTCTATCGCGCGAACGATTATTCATGATCCGCAAGTTATGATATTTGATGAACCTACTTCCGGCTTGGATGTAATGACATCAAGGGCTATCATGGATTTGATACGTTCCTGTCGTGAAGAGGGTAAGACCGTGATTTTTTCTACCCATCGTATGGGAGAAGTCAATCAGGTTTGCGATGATATATCAATCATTTATAATGGGCGCCTCTTTTATAATAATACATTGGATCAATTTAAGGCTGAAATGACACAGGCGACTTTTGAAGATGAATTTATATATCGAGTGGGGGAGGCCTAAGTTGAAATTTCTCATAATTGCCCGGAAAGAAATCATCGATATCACGCGTGATAGACGAACAATCATCATGATGATTGTAGTCCCGCTATTTTTAATTCCAGTTCTTATTGGTACGATTACTAAAATCTCATTTTCTCAGGCTAAAAAGGCCAGCGAGAAACACTTAAAAGTGCGATTTATTGGTCAGGAATTTGCGCCAGATTTATTTCAAGCATTTATCAATATGGATAAGGTGACCATGCTGAATCAAATCCCGGAAGACAGTGTTGATAGCTACATCCAAAATGAATACCTAGATGCTGCCATTTATATTGATTCAGATTATCAGTCCCAAATTGATCAAAATGGTCAAGCAAAAATTAACATTTACTTTAAAGGTACGGATTCATTCGGGATTACAAAGGATCGGATAAATGGTGTTTTAAAAGGATTCGAAAATCAAATAGTAACTAAAAGAATGAACCGCTTAAATCTTAAACCGGAAGTAGTAAAAGCATACAATTTGACCTATAAAGATGTTGCTTCCAAACAGGAAAAATTTGGTAAGATCGCTGGAGGATGGTTTCCATATGTATTCATTATCTTTGGATTTATGGGGGCCATGTACCCGGCTATTGATTTAGGCGCCGGAGAAAAAGAAAGAGGTACACTGGAAACGATTCTTTCATCACCAGCTAGCCGTCTGGATATTGTTTTGGGCAAATTCTTAGTGGTGATGTTAGCTGCAGTTTTAACCGCCTTTATTGCTCTAGCCGGGATGGCTATAGGAATTCAAAGAATTCCTGAAATCCCACCGGAGATATTGGTTATTATTAATGAAGTTCTGAGCCCAAAAACCATTGGATTGATTATGACACTAGTACTTCCTGTGGCTGCTTTTTTCAGTGCTGTGCTTTTGGGTTTATCCGTCTATGCAAAATCCTTCAAGGAAGCACAAAGTATCATGGCGCCATTGAATATTGTTATTATTTTTCCTGCAGTGATAGGCACCTTGCCGGGGATAGAGTTAAATACTATTACTGCGTTAATTCCCGTATTAAATGTGTCTTTGGCATCTAAAGATATTATCGCTGGTGTGATGGACCCATTTCTTATGACTGAAGTATATGCATCTTTGTTTGGCTTGGCGGGACTGGCAATTTTTTGGTGTGTCAAATGGTTTAACCGGGAAAGCACCATTTTTAGGAGTTAAATGTGTTTTAAAAACAATTTTTGTTAAAATTAGAAATAATAAAAAAGCCCCCATATTTGGGGGCTTTTATTTATGATTAATTTTATTAAGATTTATTTAATAGCGTTCCCATGGAGTTGTACCACAATTGGACTGGCAATATAAATTGATGAATAAGTCCCTACAATAACACCAATGATCATGGCCAGGGCAAAATTGTGGATGACCTCACCGCCAAATAGCCAAAGTATAAATATTACAACAAATGTTGTGAGAGATGTGACAAAAGTTCGGGAAAGGGAATCATTTATGCTTCGATTCACAACCCCATGATATGCTTCCCGTTTGGAAGCTTTTGCATTTTCGCGAATACGGTCAAAAATGACAATTGTATCATTGAGTGAATAACCAACGATAGTCAGAAATGCCGCAATAATGGGTAAACTGATTTCATATCCCAGAAGTGAAAAAAGCCCTAATGTTATTAATACGTCATGTGCCAGAGCGGCAATGGCACCCAATGCAAAATTAAATTCAAACCGAATAGAAATGTATAGAAGAATTAACCCCAGGGCGGATATAATAGCCATGACTGCTTTTCCGCTTAATTCTGAACCTATTTTTGGACTAACCGTTCCCTTCCCTAAAATAAAATCCGTTTTACTTTCAGGTACTTTTTCAGGAAATGCACTATAAAGATGATCAACAATTTTTTGGGCAAAATTTTGCGGTGCGCCCTCAATGTGTGGTACACGAATTAATATGGCGCTAGGACCACCAAAATGCTTGATCTCTTCGCGACTAAAATCAAATGATTGTCCGTCGATATTTACATTCCCCATGGCAGTACGCACAGTGGTTACATCCATGGCTTCTGTATATTGAACAGAGACCAAAGTACCGCCTTTAAAGTCAATACTTAGTTTAGGTCCGCCATTGATCACCAGGGAAATTATGCCGACCAGAATCACAAATGCAGAAAGTATGAAGGAAACCTTTCTCTGTAGTATAAAATCGATATTGGTTTCTTGTATAATTCTCATATACTCAACTTGCTTAAGTTTTTGTGATTGGTAAGAAGGTTAAAGATAGTACGGGTTACAAAAATAGCAGTAAACATGGATATTAGTATTCCCCAAAAAAGTACTGTCGCGAATCCACGAATAGGACCCGTACCAAACTGCCACAAGACCAGTGCTGCAATCAAAGTTGTTACGTTAGCATCGATAATAGCAGTTAGCGCACGGTCATAACCGCCGTCAACTGCAGAACGCGGTGTTTTACCTTTGCGCAATTCTTCTCGAATACGTTCAAAGATAATAACATTTGAGTCGATGGACATACCTACAGTTAAAATCAACCCTGCAATTCCTGGAAGCGTGAGTGTTGCCTGTAGAGAAGCGAGGACAGCCAAAACAAGAACGATATTCCAAATCAACGCAAAATCAGCAATCAATCCTGAACTTTTGTAATAAATCAACATAAATATCAGAACTAGGCCCAGACCAATGAGTACTGATTGTGTACCACGGCGTATGGAATCAGCACCGAGTGAAGGACCAACAACCCTTTCCTCAATAATGTCCACTGGTGCCGGCAGTGCACCTGCTCTAAGAACAATGGCGATATCCTTTGCTTCATTGATATTGGCAAAGCCTTCAATTAAGGTTCCGCCACCTGAAATTTTTTCCCGAATATTAGGTGCCATGTGCACTTTTTTATCTAAAACGATAGCAACCTGACGGCCTACATTGGATCCAGTAACAATCGACCATTTACGGGCGCCGTCAGAGTTCATTGTCAGATTAACAATAGATTGGCCGGCAGAGGTAGATCCCTGTGGACCTAAATTTGCTTTTGCTTCTTCAACTACCCCGCCAGTGAGTTCTGCTTCGTCTTCAAGCAAATACAGACTATACATTTTTTCAATCGTACCATCCACAAGGGGATATTCTTCTACTTTGTGACTAAACATGAAAGTACCGCCAACAGCAGCCAGTTTTTCCCGAACCTCTGGCCGCTCTAAAATCTTTTTAACTGCATAAACATTCTTTTCAGGAATACCAATCGCTTGTCCAAGGTTTCTCAGCATAGAAGAGAAAGGACGCTCAGCGAACATGTCTTCATCAACAACTGCGGAGTCAGATGAAGCGCCCAATTCTTCTGTCTCACCGAACAATTCACTAACGGATACAGTTTGATCATTACTTTCTTTTGTTTCTTCTGCCTCTTCAACTGATGCAGATTCTATAACATCTGCAATGGTTTCATTCCCTTTCAGAGCCTGATCAATTTTAACCAGAATCTCATTGGTAGTATTTACATCTTTTACAATGAAGAATTCCAATAGTGCAGTGCTTTCCAAAAGGGAACGTGCTCTTTCAGAATCCTGAACGCCTGCTAGTTCGACAATAATGCGATGGCTGCCCTGTTTTTGAATTGTTGGTTCTGCGACACCGAATTGGTCGACACGGTTTTGAAGAATTTCCAAAACACGATTGATTGCGTCTTCCGATTCTTCTCCAAGTGCGGTAAGGATATCCTCATTACTGGAACCATAATCATAGTAGTAACGTGATAACTTGAGATTGTTATCATTGGAGGCTGACGAGAATAAAGTGAAAAAATCAGCTTCCGGTATTCTGGTCAGTTGGTCCCTTATGGTAGTGATTGATTGGTTGAATTTATTATCTTTATTTATTGCAAGGGTTTCCATCAGGGTTGGCAGGTCTACTTCAAGGACGATATACATTCCACCTTTAAGATCCAGTCCCTGTTTGATGGTGCGTGATTCGATCTGCTCGAGTGTTCCTTCCTCCCGCATACTCTCCTTTTCAGCATCGGATAGGCCCTGGTACCTAATGGTTGGCCAAATGGCCCATATTGCCCATGTGAGAGTGAGACCAATAAGCAATAATCTGGGTGTTAGTTTACTGTTCATAAAATGTTATAATTATAGCCTTAAAAAAGCCGGGGAATATACCTTTCTACCCTTCTGGAGAGCAATGGATATCCTATTTATATTAGATATAACTAATATAACGATAGAATCACTGTTGAAAACGATACCACAAATTAGTTTATTTTTGAAGAGTCCGTCTCGGATTTTGCTTTCGAAAGAAATTGAACAAATTCAGTTCCACCAGTCCCCGTGGAGGCTTTTTCATCATTAGCCTGTTTTGAAATATAGGTTATAGCCATTTCTAAATGCTTTTGGCGGAAGGTATTTAATAGTGAAACACATGAGTTGAAGGTATTTGATAGGAGGGTATCATTGATTTTCTCTACATATTTAGATATGGATGGAGCCGCGTCAAGTTGACTTAGAAAAGTACGATGATTGGCCGGCATATATTTTCGCATTTCTGATAGAAATGGGCCAGAGTCCTGACTTTTGTGTTGAATCCCAAGGCCAGAATCGATAGCCTGAAGCAGCGAACTTTGAGCCGCACTTCCACCAATAAAGATCTTTGGTTTGGTATCGATACCTTTATAAATAACACCCTTTGGCTCCCATCCGGTTAAAAATGGACGAATGCGTTCAAAAAATAATTTAGGTTCACAATGTTCATACATACGTTTCAAGGCAACCAGCATCTTTTCAATTGCAGTTGATAGCCTTACCAGATGTTTATGCAGCAATTCAGAATTATCAGTTTCAATAGCATCGATAGCAGCAATGAGTATTTTTGGTGTTTCGCCACCGGCAGACTCCACTCCTGCAGTTGACAGAAAAAACCAGTCCTCATCTTTGCCGCCTAAAAAGTTTTGCAGTGTATTTAAATTTTCGGGAATTAGAGGACCTCTCGTATCAATTCGTTTCCAATTATTTAGGACGATGGATGCGTGACTTGAGATGGGTTGACGACCTAATCGATGTGCTACTTTCCAAAGAGCAACAGCTAGATTGGATGGAATGGATTTTTTAATTTTCTCTCCCCAATTAACGTAAGCATTAGCAAACATCGATAAAAGCATCATGGCTCGTTCTAATTCAGGTCCTTCATTTAATTGATTAGAATCAAGCATGGGTAAGTTTCGAAGGGAAATGCGGAATTTTCCATCTGCAAGTAATAGAGGCATAGCTGCACCAAGCTCATCCCAGGCTTTAAATTCTTGTGGAAGATTAGTTATCGGGTCAGGATTTGGGAGAAATCCTCGTTTTGGATCTATATCATAATCAGCAAGGTTCAATTCAGGATATTACCCCCAAGTCTATCCCTACTTTTGTGAAAGCGGCTATGGCACAATCCAAATGTTCTTTTTCCATTCCTGCGGAAATTTGAACGCGAATTCGTGCTTCTCCTTTTGGTACTACGGGATAGAAAAAACCAATTACATAAATGTTTTCATCCAAAAGAGTTGTAGCCATTTTTTGAGCCAGCACTGCATCATAAAGCATAATTGGGACAATAGGGTGTGAACCTTCTTTTATATCAAAACCGGTGGCAGCCATTTTTTCGCGAAAATAAATAGTATTTTTTTCTAGTTTGTCTCTTAAAGCGGTGGTGCCAGAAAGCATGTCAAAAACTTTAATGCCAGCTGCCACAATTGCTGGTGCCACCGTATTGGAAAAAATGTAGGGGCGTGAACGTTGGCGCAGTAAATCTATAATTTCCTTTCTGCCAGTGGTAAAACCTCCGGAAGCACCGCCAAGAGCCTTGCCTAAAGTGGAGGTCCAAACATCAACTTTATCCATAACACCTCTATGCTCAGCTGAACCACGTCCGGTTTTACCAATAAAACCGGTGGCATGAGAATCATCCACCATCAGCATAGCATCATATTTTTCGGCTAATACTGTGATCTCATCTAGTTTAGCGATATAGCCATCCATGGAAAAAACACCATCGGTAGCAATGAGTCTCAAACGAGCATTTTGAGCTTCCTTTAGTTTTGTTTCAAGGTTAGACATATCGGAATTAGCATAACGGTATCGCTGTGCTTTACAAAGTCTTATTCCATCAATGATAGAAGCATGGTTCAATGCATCAGAGATTACCGCATCTTCAGAAGTCAATAAGGTTTCAAACAATCCTCCATTGGCATCGAAACAAGATGTATATAAGATAGAATCATCTGTACCAAAAAATTGTGAAATCTTAGATTCTAAGTTTTTGTGAAGGTCTTGAGTCCCGCAGATAAATCGTACGGAAGCCATACCAAATCCGTGATTGTCTAGTGCGTCTTTGGCCGCAGAGATCACGTCCGGATTGTCGGCTAGACCAAGATAATTATTTGCGCAAAAGTTTAGAACTTGGCCGCCTTCTTTGGTGGAAATACCCACATTTTGGGGGGTTGTAATGGTTCGTTCTTTCTTGTATAACCCCTCTGCTTCTATTTGAGAAAGAGTATCTTTATAAATTTGTTTTGAATTACTCATTTACGCATTCCATTCCATTACAATTTTGCCACAATTGCCTGATTCCATGATCTCAAATCCTTTCTGGAAATCATCTATGGGGATCTTATGGGTGAGTACATCAGAAATATCCAAACCGCCTCGTAGCATCTGAGTCATTTTATACCATGTTTCATACATCTCTCGACCGTAGATCCCCTTAACATGGAGGCCTTTAAATATGATGTTATCCCAATTAATCTGAGTGGATTTTGGCAAAAGCCCTAGCAGGGCAATACGCCCCCCATGGTACATATGTTCAAGCATATCTTTAAAAGCAGAGGGGTTTCCTGATACCTCTAATCCTACATCAAAGCCATTGACCATATTCAATTCATCAAAAGAGTCCCGAATATTTTCTTTGGAGATATTAATCGTTTTCGTGGCACCTAATTTTTTCGCAAGGTTCAGCCGGTATTCATTCACATCGGTAATCACCACATTTCTTGCACCAACAAATTTGCAGATGGCAGTGGCCATAATTCCAATAGGTCCTGCACCGGTAATCAGAACATCTTCTCCAACCATTTCATAAGATAGGGCAGTGTGTATCGCGTTTCCGAATGGATCAAAAAATGCGGCAATCGCAGAGGGAATATCATCATGGATTGGCCAAACATTGGATTCAGGGATAACAAGATATTCTGCAAAAGCACCTGCACGTTGAATCCCTACCCCAATAGTCTTGTGACAAAGGTGACGTTTCCCAGCACGGCAGTTTCGACAATATCCGCAAGTAATGTGTCCCTCTCCAGAAACGCGGTCTCCTGGTTTATAATGGGTAACACCTGGACCGATCTCTTCTATAATTCCTACAAATTCATGGCCAGTAACTAATGGCAGTTCCAGAGTCCGTTGGGCCCATTCATTCCATTTATATATATGCAAATCTGTCCCGCAAATAGCTGTATGGGAAATTTTTATTTTAACGTCGTTGGTACCGCATTCCGGAACAGGAACATCTTCGATCCAAATTCCCTGTTCTGGTGATTTTTTTACTAGTGCTTTCATAAAAACTTTTTGTTGTTCAAATGATGTATTGATTGAAAGAAAAAATTTAATGGGTTATACTTCCTATACCCAAAGGAATAAACCAAGTAATAAAAGGAGCTATATTGCGAACCAATATTCAATTTTTATGGATTAATATTATTGGAGGAATTGCTGTTTTAGGGGGCTATCTCTATGCATTATTGAATCACCCCAATACCGGTAATGATTTGTGGGGCGGTATCCCACAGAATTGGAGAGCCTGGATTGTTACCTCTATGTTTATAGCGGCTTTTGGGTACATTATTGCTATGTATTATTTTATTTATAGGGACGGGTTGGATGTGAAATTTTTTTGGGGTAAAACAGAAGCTTCGGTTATGGTAATAATTCTAGTACTTTTCTTTGTTTCAGCATCGATGTGGATTCATTCTACTTTCGCCTACCTTGAAATGCCTGCTGCTGGTACCTGGAACCTGATACAGTTTGAACTCAGAGTAACAGCAATTTCTATTCTTTTAATCACGATCGGTTTAGCAAGCGCTAGTGATGTGATCAATCCTGGACTCCATCGCTGGTCGGTAATTGGACTTTCTTTTATATCATTCCATTGTCTTATTTTGGATGCAATATTGTGGACGATTAAATTTCCAAACCTACATAACTAATTATGAATAGAATACTACCTCTCTGTTTACTTACTACCATCTTACTTACTGCTCAGCAAAAAGGTTATGGGATAATTAATGCCAACCTCATTGATGGGTATAGTCCGAAGCTTCAATCTAATATGACTGTTTTAGTCTCCAATGGGAAAATTGTATCTATTAAAAAACAAGGGAAGGTATCAGCAAACTATCAAATCATTGATTTGAATGGTATGGTGTTACTACCAGGTTTTATCGATGCACATACCCATATCCGTTCCTTGGATGCTGCTAGGCGTGCTATGGAGTCAGGTGTGACCACGGCCAGAAGTGCAAGTACGCCTAATTATCAAGATGTAGCGATCCGTGAGATGGTTAAGGCTTCACAATTTATTGGCCCTGATATTGTTGCTGCTGGTGTATTTGTGACACCCAATTTAGGTGAGACAATTCTCGCTGATCCACGCTTAGGTGCGCTTAAAGATGGGATTCATTCGGAAAACGCGCTAAGAACAATTGTCCGTGTCAATGCGGACCATGGTGTTGATTTTATCAAAACGAGAGGTACTGAACGGGCAGGACTTCCCCATACAGATCCGCGGAAGCAAACATATACAGAAGCACAACTAAAGATAATTGTAGATGAGGCAAAAAAATACGATATCCCTGTTATGGCCCATGCCCATGGAGATGAAGGAGGTTATGCTGCCATAAAAGCAGGAGTAAGAAGTATCGAGCACGGGACCTATCTCAGCGAGAAATCATTAAAACTGATGAAAAAAATGGGCACATATCTTGTTCCAACATTTACAACAGTTGTTGATCTAACTGAACCAGGCGGGGATTATGATAACCCGATCTTATTTATTCGAGGACAGCATATGCTGCCTGCTTTAGAAAATACGGTAACAATGGCCTACGATTTAGGAATTAAAATTGTCACAGGTGCGGATACGGGATATGGGCCAAATAGTACTACGCGTGTTGGAATGGAAATCACCAATTTTGTGCGCTTAGGGATGAAACCCATGGATGCGATCCAATCAGCAACGATTGTTGGCGCAGAATTATTACAAATATCCAATAAGACAGGTACAGTTGAAGTGGGAAAAGAAGCGGATTTAATCGTCATCACAAAAAATCCTTTAGAAGATATTCGTACAATTCAAGATGTAGTTTTTGTTATGAGCAATGGTCAAATTGGACTTAATCGGCTCCCCTTTGGAAAAGATTAAAAGTGATGCTAACTAAATTATACCGAGTTTTCTTTATTGTATTTCTTTTATGTCAAGGTATGATGCTTGGCGCTCAACCCTTAAAGATTTTTATTTCAGTGGATATGGAAGGTATTGGTGGTATCGGGACTAGTGAAATGACGCGTCATGGTGGAAAAGATTATAACGTTGGTCGACAGTTAATGACAGATGAAGTTAATGCAGTGGTGAAAGCCATATTTAAAAATGGTCCATCGGAAATTCTAGTCAACGATTCTCACGGTGATATGCAAAACCTTATTCATCAGCAATTAGATCCAAGAGTAGTATATATCCAAGGGAATAAAAAACCATTCGGAATGGTTCAAGGCTTGGATGACAGTTTTGATGCAGCAATCTTTTTAGGTTACCATGCTCGGGCTGGAACACCTAGGGGATTTTTAGCCCATACCGGATCTGGATCCGTAAAGGGTTTGTGGTTGAATGGGATTGAAGTTGGTGAAGGTGGATTAAATGCATTTTTTGCGGGTGAATTAAATGTGCCAGTCATTTTGGCAGCTGGTGATGATGTTTTTACAATACAGTTTGGTGAATTGGTCAACTGTGAATTGGTGGCGACCAAAACGGCTGAAACAGCACAGGTTGCCCGGCTGAAACATGGTGAATTGGTGCAAAAGGAATTATTTGCTGCAACCGAGCGTGCATTGAAAAAACTCAAAAAAATAAAACCATTAAAAAATAAAAATTCAATCCAAATAAAATTGAAATTTTCCAGTACGATCCAAGCAGAAGTATTACAGGCAATACCAGGAATGGATAGGGTGGATGGTTATACCGTAGGATACACGGCAAAAAATATGCAAGAAGCATATTCCTTGATACGATTGATGTATAAGTATGTGAAACCGTGATGATAGAATCGATCAAACTGCCTAGTCGTGGCAGTATTCTGTTCAAAGTTTAGTAGCTTGTATTAAAGAGCATTTTAATAAATAAATTGGTTAGAAAGTCTCCTAAAAAAATTAATGACCAAACTTAAAAAGTCTCTCGGACTCTTTGATGGAATTTCCCTTCTGATAGGGATTACGATCGGTTCAGGAATTTTTGCTACACCTCAGGTTATTGCTGGTTACTTGGATTCTTTTTCAGTTATCATTGTGCTATGGGTTGGGGTAGCTATTTTTGTTTATGTTGGGTCACTGATTTATGCAGAATTGGGATGCCGCTTCCCAAATACCGGCGGTGAGTATATTTATATAGAAAAAGCATTTGGCCCCTTTTGGGGCTTTTTATTTGGGTGGGCTCAATTGTTCATAATTCGAACAAGCCCTGCAGCGGGTTTAAGTTTGATTTCGGCCAATTATATTGGCTATTTCATCCCAATGGACCAACTTGAAAAAATTTTAGTTGCCATTACGGTAATTATTATTTTTGGTGCCATTAATTATATTGGGGTTGAACGGGCTAGTTTTTACAATAAATTTTCTTCATCCACTAAGATTGGCGGACTTCTGCTATTTGCAGTCATAGGGCTAATCATAGTAAACGGTGATTTCACCAAATTATCAGAATCCGCACAAGCCACCGCTACGCTTGGGCCAATAGGTAATGTAGTAGCTGCACTCATGTTGGTGCTTTTCTCTTTTATTGGATGGGATCGGGTTGGATATGTGGCCGGTGAAATGAAAGAGCCAAAAAAAGTGATTCCCTTATCCATGCTTTATGGAATGCTCGTGATTGCCGTACTATATTTGAGTGCAAATCTATTATATCATACAGTGATGGGATTGGAAGGAATGCGATCGAGTACTATCGTAGCATCTGATACTGCTGTGGTTTTATTTGGCAATATGGGCGCTGGATTGATTTCCATTATGGTGATCATCTCTGCAACCGGTAGTATTAATGGAACCATGATGTCTGCGAGTCGTGTGTATTATGCCATGGCCCGGGATGGGCTTATGTTTAAATGGCTGGATCATATTCATCCAAAGTTTCAAACTCCAACTCATGCGATCATTGCCCATTGTATATGGGGGATTGTGCTTATCTTAGTACGACAGAACTTTGAGACAATTGTAAGCGGTATGGTGTTTGCAGTTCTTATTTTTTATGGTTTCACAACGGTTGCGTTTTTCAAATTTCGCAGCTCAGAGGCAGGAAACAAAGATGGATATCAATTACCTTACTATCAGATTTTAGGCACAATCTATTTGGTCGGTATTGTCAGCCTAATTTTACTAAGAGTTTTCTATGAAACGGATAAATCTGTTCAGGACTTAGCCTTTGTGCTCACAGGAATTCCAGTCTATTTTCTTTTTTTCAAAGAACGCTTGAATTCATAATTATATATTTAATTGGCTGAAAAATTGGAGGGTAAAATGAAACAATTATACATTTTTTCACTGGCGTTTAATTTAATCCTTGCAGATGAAAAAGCAGATAGTCTAGGTAATAATCTTCCCTTAAAACCTACTCGTACCATTTCATTTACCACGGACGAAGGAACCTGGATGTCTCTGGATGTTTCACCTGATGGAAAGTCAATTATTTTTGATCTTGTAGGTGATCTTTATTCAATACCATTTCGTGGAGGTGAGGCAAAACGAATTACTTCAGGAATTGCCTTTGATTCGCAACCTGTTTTTTCACCTGAGGGTGAAATGATATCATTTATAAGTGATAGAGGCGGATCCGAGAATTTATGGGTTTCTAATATTGATGGGAGTAATCCAAAGCAGTTAACTAAATCTGATAATGGACAATATGCATCTCCAGTATTCTCAAATGATGGGAATTATGTTTTTGTCTCTCAAACCTCTTGGCCTGCACGAACTTTTGAAATTTGGATGTATCATATAAAAGGCGGGTCTGGTATTCAGATTACGAAGTCCAAATCAACACCAGATGCTCCTGGGAATCAATGGAAGAATACATTGGGCCCTGTACTTTCCCCAGATTCTAAATTTCTATACTATGCAACTAAAAGAGGCGGTTTTAGCTATAACATGTCTTTTCCTGCATGGCAGATTGAAAGACGTGATATGGTCACGGGTAAAGAGGATATAATTACTCGATCAGAAGGAAGTGGCATAAGGCCAATACTATCTCCAAATGGGAAATTTTTAGTATACGGTACTCGTTATAAAACTGAAACTGGGTTAAGAATTAAGGATTTAAAAAATGGAACAGACAATTGGCTTGTTTATCCGATTGTAAGAGATGATCAAGAATCTCGCTCGACCAGGGATGTGCTCCCAACTTACGACTTCACACCAAATGGCAATGAAATTGTTTTCACAAAAGATGGAAAATTTCACCGGATCAATCTGAAGTCAAAAAGGATAAAGCGTATTGATTTTACTGCAAAAGTAGAACTGGATGTAGGTCCTGAATTAACGTTTCCATATGATATTAATGATGAGCAAATATCCTCAAGGATCATTATGGATCCAGTGTTGTCTCCCAATGGAAAGCAGATCGCATTTTCTACATTAATGCATCTCTATATTGCTAATAGTGAGACTGGAAAACATCAACGGATAACTAAGAGTGATTTAGGTGAATTTCATCCTTCTTGGTCTCCAGATGGTCGTTCATTAGTTTACGTAACTTGGGAAGCTAGTGGTGGTCATATTTGGAAGGTTAAATCTGGTGGTAAAAGTGTGCCTAAAAAGTTAACTAAGACAGCGGCATTTTATTCAAGTCCAGTATTTACTCCTGATGGGAAAACAATCATCGCACTTCGTGGATCAGCAATTGATCGTTTAAGAACACAACAAGAATTTGGTGGGCCATCGGTTCCAATGGACTTGGTTTCGTTAAGTGCAAATGGTGGTGAGACAACTTTAATTATGCCATCACGAGGCTTAGGCAAACCATTTTTTACGGATGATCCCAATAGAGTTTATTTAAATGGGTATAGTATTACTGCTCTGGGAAGAGGAAATGGTGTGATCTCTGTGCGATTAGATGGGACGGATCGTCGTGAGCACCTTACTGTGAAAGGTAAAGGTTTTTACGGCAGTAGTAAGCCTGTCAATGCACGGGATGTTCGTTTTAATCCAGATCGTACAATGGCGTTAGCAGGTGTAAATAATCAACTTTATATACTCCCTATACCAAAAGTTGGAGGGAAAGCTCCAACTGTAGATGTTAATAGTCCCACAATACCTGTAAAGAAATTAACAGATGTCGGAGCAGATTATTTTGATTGGGCAGATAATGGAAAAACTATTACCTGGTCGATTGGATCAACCTTTTATAGGCTACCTATAGATTCTGTCTCCTTCGAATCAGCAATAACTGATACAGTAAAATCTAATTTTCAATCTCCTCCAGCACTTGAAATAAAAATTACTGTGGTCACAAATCGGGCAAAACCGAATGGATTGATAGCCTTGACTGGAGCAAGGATCATTACCATGAAAGCGGATGAAGTCATTAAAAAAGGTGTGATAATAGTAAAGGATAACCGCATTGTTGAGATTGGCAGTTCGGATGTTGTGAAAATACCTAAAGAAGCTTATGTAATAGATGTAGATGGAAAAACAATTGTTCCAGGATTCGTGGATACTCATGCTCATTATTTTGGAATTAAAAAAGGTATCTTGGATCGTCAGAATTGGACTTTTATAGCGAATATTGCATGGGGCGTTACGGCGGGGCTGGATGTTCAAACCTCTACAAATGATCCTTTTGCTTACCAAGATCTTGTAGATGCGGGTCAAATGATTGGACCAAGAGCTTTTTCTACTGGTCCAGGGATCTTTTCTATAAACAATTTTCAAAGTAAAGAAGAAGCTGTTGGTTTAATGAAGCGGTATCGTGATCACTATGGTACCCGAAATTTAAAATCATATATCGCAGGAAATAGAAAACAGAGAAACTATATTGTTCAAGCTGCAAATGAGTTAGGTATGATGCCAACAACTGAAGGGGCACTTGATCTAAAATTAAATCTTACGCATGCGATCGATGGATTTCATGGGAATGAACATTCTTTACCTATTACACCCTTATACAAGGATGTTGTTGAATTAGTTGCCCAATCAGGGATGACATACACACCCACTTTACTTGTAACATATGGAGGTCCATGGGCTGAGAACTATTATTATGCAACGGAAGAAGTCCATGATGATCCAAAAGTAAAAAGGTTTGTCCCAGATAATATTATTCAATCTAAAACACGCAGAGTCCCTTGGTTTAGAAAAGATGAATATGCATTTTCTAAAATAGCCGCTGACGCAGCAAAAATTATGCAAGCAGGTGGATTAGTAGGCGTTGGCGCTCATGGACAATTTAATGGCCTTGGCTATCATTGGGAACTATGGTCTTTACAGAGCGGCGGGATGAGTGAGATGGAAGCGTTAAGAGCGGCCACTATCAATGGCGCAAAGATTATTGGCGTAGGGAATGATATTGGTTCAATTGAAAAAGGAAAACTAGCTGATCTCGTTATCCTTGATAAAAACCCACTTGTGAATATTCGTAATACGAATACTTTGAAATATGTCATGAAAAATGGTGCGCTTTACAAAGCTGATACAATGGACCAAATTTGGCCAGAAAAGCGTGTATTGCATCCATTATGGTGGTGGCAAGATGGTCCTTATGGAAAATAAGTTCACCTAATTTTTTAAATATAAAGATGAACCGTCTGATTTTTCTGATTGCTGTTTTTACGATCCATGTTTTGAGCGCTACAGAGCGGCCAACTGTTACTGCCCGCTTGACCGATACTCCTATCACTGTGGACGGGATGCTGGATGAAGCCATTTGGCAAACCGTTCAGCCAATCACTGAATTTGTTCAGCGCTTGCCTCAGGATGGGGGTATACCAAGTGAAAAATCCGAAATGCGAATCCTATACGATAATAATCATCTTTATTTTGGATTTACCTTTTTTGATTCTGAACCAGAAAAAGTACGCGCAACCATTTTGAACCGAGGCGGTTGGCTTCATAGAGATGACAAATTGGAAATTGCTTTAGACACTTATCTTGATCGGCGGAATGCTTATCTTTTTGAATTAAATCCTTTGGGTACTCAAGATGACGCTTTGATCACCGATGAAAATCGACCAAGTCAAGATGAATGGGCTTGGGATGGGGTGTACATAAGCGAAGGGCGTGTCACTGACTTCGGCTGGGTATTGGAGGTGGCCATTCCCTGGAATACACTTCGATTTCCTAATAAGGATGAGCTAACCATGGGATTAGCAGTTAAAAGATATATAAATAGAAAAAATGAAAGTGTCATTTGGCCTCATATTGGTCTGGAATACAGTTCAGATGTTTATCAAGTATCTCAGTATGCAAATTTAACTGGAATAAAAAATATTAAACGTGGCAATGATATTAAAATTAAACCATTTGGAATTGGTGGTTCTCAGAAACAAACATTTGATGATGAAACTACTTCGAATAATATGGGCAATGGTGGGGTTGATATTTACTATGGATTAAAATCAAATCTAACTTTGAATTTGACTTATAATACTGATTTTGCGCAGGTAGAGGCTGATAATGCTCAAATTAACCTGACAAGATTTAACCTTTTTTATCCTGAAAAACGGGAGTTTTTTCTCACCCGATCTAAGTTGTTTTCCTTTGGGAATCCAAAACAAACGGAAATCTTTTTTAGCCGTCAAATTGGTTTGAATCAAGATGTATCAGGTGGTACAAGAGTATATGGTCAAATCGGTAAAACCTCTATCGGGGGTCTTAATATTCATACTCATGCGGAAAATGATATGCCTGCTACAGCTTACAGTGCGTTACGACTTCGTACGGATATCCGAGATAGGACAACCATTGGCGCAATCGTAACAGATGTATCAACTAGTGGCAGTCAGAATACTGTTATGGGAATTGACGGTCAAATGCGGTTTTGGGGTAGCAGCAGCGTCAATGCATGGTATAGTCAGGTCGAAGATTCTGAAATAGATGATCCTTCAGTAGCATCAATGATACGGCTTGATTTGAAAAATGATCGCTATTTTTTATCTACTGGCCAGCACCGTGTAGATAAAGATTTTAATCCTGCATTAGGATTTGTTCAGCGACAGGATATGATCGGGACAGGCATTATTGCTGGGTTTACACCAAGGGTTGGGGATGGAGATGAATTAATTCGTCAATGGCGATTCACTATATATGCTAGAGATGTACAAAACCATGCGGGTATTCATGAAACAGGTGTACTTAATGGTGGTATCGAGGCTATTCTTGAAACTCGAGACAAAATTGGGCTAAAAGTAATCCAAAATAAGGAGAAATTGACTGCCGGATTTACATTAGGGAATGGTGTGGAAATTCAGAAGGGAAACTATAGGGATCGAAAAATTTCATTCTCTGCCAGAACGAATCAGAGCAGGGGTGTTTGGGGTAATTTCGCCCTTTCAAAAGGAGATTATTTTGGTGGGAATAAGACGAGCATGTCAGGCTCCATTGGAAGACAGTTTTCCAATCATTTGACCCTGTACGGATCTGCCAACCAAAATATCATATTTATGTCCAGCCAAGGCGAATTCACAGCAAATGTTTATGGTTTTACTGCTGAAGTTGCATTAAACCGAAAATGGTTTGGTAAAGCTATAATACAATATGACAATTTTTCTGAGCAACTTCAATTATACTGTCGTATTAATTGGATTCATACACCGGGAAGTGATCTTTTTATTGTTTTAAATCAGCGCTATGATTTGAGTGAGGGAAAAAATGATTTATTTCAGAACACTCAAGTTTTAAAACTGACTTATTTATTCCAAATATAAATAAGCAGCTTATTGTTTCAACAAAGCGGTCGCGCCTAAATTAATCATGGTTTTTATGGGTTTTAATCAAAGCTAATTATGAGTAGAATAATTTCCTTAACCAATCAAAAAGGCGGAGTTGGGAAAACAACTACATCTGTAAACCTATCGGTAAGTCTGGCTGTATCTGAAGTCAAGACCTTACTCGTTGATTTGGATCCGCAATCCAATGCCACAACAGGTATTGAAGAATTATTGATTGCGCCTAATGGTAATATTTATGATGCGCTTGTTCGAGGCACTAAAGTCCAAGATGTGATAACGAAAACAAAATTGGATTATTTAGATATTATTACGTCTACTAATGACCTGGTAGGGGCTGAAGTTGAGTTAGTCGGCTTGATGGCACGGGAGTATCAACTGGAAAAAACTTTAAAACAGGTTTCAAAAAAATATGATTATGTTTTAATTGATTGCCCTCCGTCTTTGGGATTACTGACACTTAATGCATTAACATATTGCCATTCAGTCATTATTCCTATTCAATGCGAATATTACGCTTTGGAAGGATTGGGGCAGTTATTGAATACAATTCGGTTGGTGCAGAACAATTTAAATCCAAAACTTGTAATAGAAGGTGTACTTTTAACTATGTACGACGGAAGATTAAACCTTTCCAAACAAGTAGCCGATGAAGTGCGAAGTTTTTTTAAAGATAAAATATTCAACACCGTGATTCACCGTAATGTAAGGTTAAGTGAAGCGCCTAGTTTTGGAAAACCAGCCTTGCTTTATGATGCAAACTCCACGGGTGCGCAAAATTATATGTCATTGGTGGAAGAGATACTGAAAAATGGCAACTAAACGATTAGGTAAAGGCCTGGATGCGCTAATCCGTCCGCAGAAAGAACAGGCTGTGTTATCCGCTGGTGTTTCCACCATTTCCATTTCAAAGATCAGAAAGAATCCCCATCAACCCAGGAAGAATTTTGATCAAAAGACATTAGAAGAACTCGCGGCTTCCATTCAAGAAAAAGGAGTGATCACACCCGTTACGGTACGATTGGATAAAGGGGGTTATATCCTGATTGCAGGTGAACGTCGTCTCAGAGCTTCCAAATTGGCGAAACAAAAAGAGATTCCAGCTTATATTATTGAAGTGACAGATGAATCTGAAATGATGGAGGTAGCTCTTATTGAGAATATCCAACGGGAGAATCTAAATCCCATTGAAGAAGCAGAAGCATACGCTGTTTTACAAGGAGAATTTGATTTAGCCCAAATAGATATTGCTAAATCTGTAGGAAAAAGTCGGTCGACAATTACCAATTCTCTAAGATTACTTCAATTGCCATCGGAGATTAAAAAAAGTGTACGGGATAACAAAATTTCTGCAGGGCATGGCCGAGCTATTTTGGCGATGAAAACACGCTCGGGTATGCTCGGTCTTTGGCAAAAAATTTTGGATCGGAATTTATCTGTGCGCGGCGCCGAAGATATAGTTAAAGCCAAAGCAGATTCCAAATTGACGGAAAAAAAATCGAACTTGAAAAAGAAAAATGCCGCTGTTCAAAAACTTGAAGATGAAATGATAGCAATTCTTGGGACCAAAGTTCGTCTAAATCATAAAGGTAAAAATGGAGGAGCAATTGTGGTAAACTATTTTTCTGATGATGATTTGGAACGCATCTTAGATATATTACGTTCAGTTGATTAACTAAAATGATACCGAGTCGATATACTTTCCATATTGTTCCAGACCATGAAGGAACAAATCGACGTTTTTCTTTTTCACGCAATACTATCATTATTATTTTATCTACCTTAATTACTATTTTATCAGGATTGATTCTCTCCTTAATATTTTTTACGCCGAAAGCCCTTGACCACCAGCGAATGAAAATGCGTTATGACGAAGTTATTGGCGAGCGTACAAAAGTTTTGGAATTATACCGCGATTTAGAACGTATAAAACAAATGGAAATGGTGGTGCAAAAAGCGTTGGGTACCGATCTAGTTATAAGTGAATCGGGAGAGGGTAATCTTATTCAAACGATGAATGATGATGAAATTAATTTAGAGCCTTTTGTGAATATTCCATCAATATTGCCAGTGAAAGGATACCTTACACAAGGAATGTTTGATAATCAGAAAGCAGATTTACGGCAACATTATGGCATTGACATTGCAGTTCCTGTTGGAGAGTCAGTAATGGCTTCAGCGGGAGGTCAGGTGGTTTTTTCTGGTTGGACACCTGAATTGGGCAATCTGGTGGTTATATTTCATGGTAATGAGTATTTTACCTATTACGGACATAACAAATTATTACTAGTGAATCAACACGATAACGTGAGTCGTGGCGATGTTATTGCCACATCAGGAAATTCCGGAATGAGTTCTGGTCCCCACCTGCATTTCGAAATATGGAAAGAGGGGCAAGCAGTGGATCCTTTGTCGTATTTTCCAGAGTTAAATAAAACTAACATGAGTGTAGACTAATATGGCTAAACATGAAAATAAAGATGTACATACGATGATAGGTGCTGATGCTGTTATTCAGGGGAATATTACCTGCCAAGGAGGCGTAGCTGTTTATGGGAAAGTATTTGGTGATGTAACCTCCGAAGGCCCAGTACGGGTTGCCCGGGGTGGAGAAGTTCATGGGAATGTGCAAGCTGATGATTCCAACATCGGCGGTACTGTGGATGGGAATGTTCGTGTTGAGAATCGCGCAGTGCTTGGTTCAGAATCTCAACTAAAAGGCGATTTAATCTATCGTATGCTGGTAATAGAGGAAGGTGCCCAGTTCCAAGGTCATTGTGTGTTAGCCGGGAGTGAGCCAGTTATGGAACCAGAGCAACATTCTGAAACCCCAGAAACGGATCATCTTTCCAGTCATAATGACGAGTGATTCTGATAATTTCTTAGAAAAATCTTTCCAACAGTTTCAAAGATTTGTCCGCCAGTCCGGGCCAGCAGCAGCAGCATCATATACCTTACTTGCATCGGTATTATTATTAGCACTGCTTGGCTATTTATTAGATTATTATTTTAATGCATCCCCTATATTTTTAATCTTTGGTCTCGGTTTGGGTCTTGTGATTGGTTTTTATGAATTAGCTAAAATAATTTTTAAAAAATGAGACCAATAATTTATTTAACAGCAATTGCATTAGGGTTTTTTGGATTGGGTGCTGGAATACGTCCTGAATATAGTGTAGAAATATTTTGGGGGATTTTTTTACCATATGTTGTGGCTGCTATTGAATTATTTTTTGTATTGCAGTATAAAAGCAATGATTCACAATCAACCACAAAAGTGCTTATAAAAGGGTTTATGGGGAAAATGGTTCTATTCGGTGTTTATATAACCACTCTGATTTACTTTTATTCTTTCGAACCCTACCCATTTGTGGTTAGTTTTTTGGGCTCTTTTCTAGCGTTTCATACGTTGGAAGCGTTAGTGTTGAAGTCACTTTTTCAATCGTAAGAATTTTTTTAGATACAAAAAAATGATAGCAAGCGGTGAACAAACCCACGATTCCAGCGTGATGGATCAGGTGGGTGATAATATTATCCACCATGTTTCCAATAGTTCATTAGATCATCCACTTATTCATTTACCCCATGTTTTTGGGATTGACTTATCTGTAACCAAACATGTTTTTATGTTGTGGATTGTTGCAATTGTGGTTGCTTGTGCTGTCATCATTCCTATTCAAAAATACTTGCAAAAAAATAAACCTGTTCCAAGTGGCTGGATGAACTTGCTTGAAATGGTTGTAAAGTTTGTCCGTGATTCTATTGTACAGCCAAATATAGGTTCCAAGTACACGGAAATGTGGGCACCCATGATCCTCACGTTTTTCTTTTTCATATTATTTGCCAACGGTATTGGGTTAATCCCTATTTTTGATCTACTTGGAGCATTGAATCGTTTTATATTTCAAGTACCAGCAAGTGACGATCACAATATTATTAATGCGTTATTGCATGGTGGCGTTACAGCTACGGGGAATTTTAATGTAACCGCTGCCCTGGCTGTCATTACATTTTTTACAATTCTGATAGCAGGTACCCGTGCACATGGATTTATTAATCATTGGAAAAACTTGGCGCCACCTGGCCTTCCCTGGCCTGTATACCTAATTTTAATTCCTATTGAAATCATTGGCATGTTTGTAAAACCGTTCGCATTAACTATGCGATTGGCAGCGAACATGACTGGGGGTCACATCGCAATTTTAGCCATTTTATCATTCATGGCTATTTTTGCAGAAATGTTTAATAGCGCAATAACAGGTATGGGAGTAGCGCTTTTTTCGGTACCATTGGCCACAGCTATTTCAGGTTTAGAAATAATTGTTGTTTTGGTACAGGCATATGTTTTCACATTATTGTCCGCTGTGTTTATCGGTATGGCAATTAATGTACATCATTAATCAATAATAAAGGAGAAATGTAAGATGGAAAATCTACATTTGTTTGGTGTAGGTGTTGGCTTGGGACTCATCGTGATCGGAGCAGGTATTGGTATCGGTCGCTTGGCAGCAGGTGCGGCTGAAGGGATTGCCCGTCAACCAGAAGCGTCTGATAAAATTACAGCCGCAGTGAACTTGCCCTTATTTCTGCTCGAAGGTGTAGCAATTTTGGGTGAAGTATTTGCCCTGTTAATTGTATTGATGAAATAACAATTATTAAGGATGTTTCATGGATAATCCGTTAGTCCAGCTAGATCCGGGACTATTTGTCTGGACCATAGTCACTTTTTTGCTATTGCTTTTGGTATTGGCGAAATTTGCTTGGAATCCACTTTTGAAAATATTGAAAGAAAGAGAGGAGTTAATCCAGTCATCTCTGGAAGATGCTGAGAAAGCACAGCAGGAATTATCTCAATTGAATTCTGAAGGAGAAGCAATAGTTAATAAGGCGCGTGCGGAAGCACAGAAAATCCTTTCTGAAAGTAAAACTGCTTCATCGAAAATAAAGGATGAGATTCTTAAAGATGCCAAAGAAAAAGCGAAATCCCTAGCTGCTGATGCTGAAAAACAGATTCAGATAGAAAAAGAAAAGGCTATTGCAGAGGTAAAAGGTGAAGTTGTACACCTGTCTCTTTCTGTTGCAGAAAAACTCATCAAGAAAAATTTAAGCGCTGAAGATAATAAAGCGCTAATCGATGAATCATTATCACAAGTAAAGGATTATGAAGCCTAATCAACGCGCAAAAAAAGTGGCAGCTATTCTCTACGATACAGCAGGGGATGAGGCAGTTCAAGTGCATACATCTTTGCAACACATTAGTGATCTGATAAAGAAAGATGCACAATTGAAATCTTTGTTCCAGTCAAAACGAATCCCCAATGACCAAAAAATCCAAATCATTCGTACAGTGTTGTCGAATTTCTGCCATGTTCTGGTTGTTGAATTTCTTGCCTTGATGGTAAAGGATAGATCTATACATATCATACGCCAGGTTATAAAAGCCTATTCTGATCTTTATAAGGAAAAGGCTGGAACCATTAATGTTCACGCGCATGTTTCTCAAGAAATGGAAGTTGCATATATTGATGCTTTACAAGAGAATTTGAAAAGCGGAATAAATAAAAATGTTGATTTTAAAATTGAAGTTGATAATGATTTGCTTGGAGGAATCAAATTGAGAATTGAAAACATCTTTTTAGATGCATCGCTGAAAAGCAAATTGAATCGCCTGCAAGGTAAATTATTACAATCCTAGGTATAAGGAAACATAATGGAAATTAAAACAGAGGCTATAACTAAATTACTTCGACAGCAAATCGAAAAGTTTGATTTATCGGTTGATGTAAGTGAGGTTGGTGAAGTTATAGCGATTGGTGATGGTGTCGCACGTGTAAGCGGACTGGAAAATGTCATGAGTTCTGAATTGGTTGAGTTGCCCAATGGTGTATTTGGCATGGCACTTAATTTGGAAGATGACAACGTTGGTCTTGTGTTATTTGGCGATAACCGTAAAGTAAAAGAAGGTGACTTAGCCAAGCGTACTGAGCGTGTCATTGAGGTCCCTGTTGGTGATGCTATGCTTGGGCGTGTAGTAAATCCATTAGGGCAACCAATGGATGGCAAGGGACCGGTTGAATCTGATACGCATTTACCTATTGAGCGCAAAGCATTGGGTGTGATGCAGCGCCAGCCTGTAAAGCAACCCTTACAAACAGGGATTAAGGCTATTGATTCTATGATTCCCATTGGTCGCGGTCAGCGTGAACTGATTATTGGCGATCGTCAAACTGGTAAAACAGCTATTGCTATAGATACGATCATTAATCAAAAATCTACACATCAAACAGATGAGCCTGTTTATTGTATATATGTAGCAATCGGGCAGAAAGCATCTACTGTTGCGACCATTACAGCTGAATTAGATACCAACGGTGCCATGGATTATACCACTGTTGTAGCAGCTAATGCATCGGATCCAGCGCCGATGCAATACATTGCACCATATTCCGGCTGCGCTATGGGAGAGCATTTCCGAGATAACGGTAAACACGCGCTTATTATTTACGATGACCTTTCAAAACAGGCAGTTTCTTATCGTCAAATGTCCTTAGTTCTCCGGCGTCCTCCCGGGCGTGAAGCATTCCCAGGCGATGTGTTTTATTTGCATAGTCGTTTACTTGAACGTGCATCAAAACTCTCCGATGACTTGGGTGGAGGATCTTTAACCGCTTTGCCGATTATTGAAACTCAAGAGGGAGATGTTGCAGCCTATATACCCACAAATGTTATTTCGATTACGGACGGTCAGATTTACTTGGAAACAAATCTGTTCAATTCTGGTATACGTCCGGCGATCGATGTTGGCTTATCTGTGTCCCGTGTGGGTGGTAATGCCCAAATTAAAGCCATGAAAAGCATTGCTGGAACATTGCGTTTGGATCTGGCGCAATACCGAGAATTAGAAGCATTTTCTAAATTCGGTTCAGACCTAGATAAAGCGACCTTGTCCCAGCTGACTCGCGGTGAACGAATGGTTGAGATTCTAAAGCAAAATCAGTTTGCACCAATAGATGTGGCCAAGCAGATCAGTATAATCTTCGCAGGTGCAAATGGTCATTTAGATGATATTCCAGCAGAAAAAGTGAGTGAATTTGAAAAAGGACTTTTCGATTATCTCGATGCGAACAATACAACTGAATTGGATTCTATTACAACTGAAGGTAAAATTAGTGAAGATGTTGAAACAAAGTTGAATGAGGCCATTGCAGCTTTTAAAGGAGGATTTACCGCTTAAAAATGGCTAATCTTAAGGACATTCGCGACCGTATAAAATCTGTAAAAAACATTCAAAAGGTCACCAAAGCAATGAAGATGGTGGCTGCGGCAAAAATGCGCCGGGCACAGGAAAGAATGGAAGAAGCTCGTCCCTTTGAAAACCGTTTAACAGACACAATAAACCATCTTCTACCTGATGTGGATCGTGATCTCCTTGAACTTTTGGATATTCGTGAAATAAATAGAATTGGTTATCTGGTAGTTACTTCAGATCGAGGTATGGCTGGATCATTCAACACCAATGTTTTGAAAACAGCACAAAACGAAATTGACATCATCGGAAAAAACAAAGTGGATTTATTCTGTATTGGAAAAAAAGCAAGAGATCATTTTAAAAGACGGGATTATCATATCATCTCAAGTCACGTAGATTTTTGGAGTGAGCTGGAATACAGTAATGCCATCAGTATATGTGAAAGGATCATCAGTCATTTTACTGATAAACATGTTGATGAGATCCATGTGGTATACAACGAGTTTGTCAATGTGACGACCCAACATATTCAATCTGAAGTACTTTTGCCATTGGTGTTTGATGAAGATGAGAATCAGTTTTCAGGCAAATTATATGAGCCAAACAAGGATGATATAATTAATAGTCTCATACCACGTCACCTCAATATTCAAATGTGGAAATACCTCTTGGAATCTTATGCCAGTGAACAGGCTGCACGAATGCTGGCTATGGAAAATGCGACAGAAAATGCTCAAGAAATGATTAAAGATTTAACATTGGAATTCAATAAGGCTCGTCAAGCTGCTATTACTACAGAAATGCTGGAAATTGTCAGTGGCGCCGAAGCCTTACAAGGCTAACAAAGGAATTATTATGCCAATTGTTGGAAAAGTATCACAAATTATGGGAGCTGTTGTTGATGTTGTTTTTGAGGACGGCCAACTACCCGAAATTATGAATGCTCTAGAGATCGATCATGGTGAAGAAGGGAAATTAGTTTTGGAAGTTGCCCAGCATTTAGGTGATAGTACCGTACGAACTGTTGCTATGGATTCTACGGATGGTCTTGTTCGTGGGAAAAAAGTAAGCGATACTGGCGAACCAATTTCTATGCCTGTTGGGCCGGAAACACTTGGTCGTTTATTTGATGTGATCGGCAATACAATTGATGGAAAAAAGGAAGTAAAGACCGCAAAACGAAATCCGATTCACCGCCCTGCACCTAAACATGAGGACCTTGCTACTTCTACAGAAATGTTGGCGACAGGAATCAAAGTTGTTGATCTTATGGAACCTTACACCAAAGGTGGTAAAACAGGTTTGTTTGGTGGTGCTGGTGTAGGTAAGACCGTTTTGATCCAAGAGTTAATACGAAATATTGCAACTGAGCATGGTGGCTATTCTGTGTTTGCCGGAGTGGGCGAACGTACGCGTGAAGGTAATGATCTATACTTAGAAATGAGTGAATCTGGTGTTATTGATAAGACCACCATGGTATTTGGCCAGATGAATGAACCTCCTGGAGCACGTCTTCGTGTGGCGTTGAGTGGATTGGCAATGGCAGAATATTTTCGCGATGATGAAGGAAAAGACGTACTTTTGTTTATTGATAATATTTTTCGTTTCACCCAGGCTGGATCAGAAGTATCCGCTTTATTGGGACGCATGCCTTCGGCAGTTGGATATCAACCAACACTATCTACAGAAATGGGTGACCTACAGGAACGGATCACATCCACAAAGAAAGGGTCTATTACATCTGTACAGGCGGTTTATGTCCCAGCTGACGATTTGACCGATCCAGCTCCAGCTACAGCGTTTGCCCATTTAGATGCGACATCAGTACTAGAACGAAAAATTGCTGAACTTGGTATCTATCCTGCCGTTGATCCGTTGGCATCGACATCAAGAATTTTGGACCCTCGCGTCATTGGAGACCGTCATTATAACGTTGCTCGTAATGTACAGTCCGTTTTGCAGAAGTATAAGGACCTCCAGGATATTATAGCTATTTTGGGCATGGACGAGTTATCTGATGACGATAAGATCACAGTTGCCCGTGCCCGCAAAATGCAAAAATTTATGAGTCAGCCTTTCTTTGTGGCGGAACAATTCACCGGAAAAGAAGGACGTTATGTGAATTTGGAAGACACTGTTTCTGGTTTTGAAGCTATTTTGAATGGTGACGCAGATGAGCTCCATGAAAATATGTTCTCCTATGTTGGTTCGATTAATGAGGCGTTTGATAATGCCAAAAAAGATGCAGCCTAAATGAGTCCCTTTCAACTTGAAATCGTAACACCAACTAAACTTTTAGATGAAGGACAGGTAGAGTACGTTCGCTGCCCCGGTCTGGATGGATCTTTTGGAGTTATGGCATCCCACCGTGAAGCAATCATTGCTTTAGGAGTTGGTGAAATTAAAGTGACTCAAAATGGGAAAGACCATTTTTTGGCAACGAGCGGAGGCTTTGCTGAGATCACTAGAGAAAAAGTAGAGTTATTACTAGAGACTTATGAAAGAACAGAAGAAATAGATACATCTCGCGCAGAAAATGCATTACAGCGGGCGGAAGAGAGAATAAAAGCTAAAGGAATGGATACGATCCGTAATAAAGCAGCATTGGAAAGGGCGGTGAATCGTTTAAGAGTTTCCAAACGGTAAATTCCAATTCAATCATAATTCAGCCGCTCGTAACTTTGAGCGGTTTTTTTTTAAATAAAAATAATTAAGCAAATGCTAAAACGTACCCACACATGCGGTGAACTTCGTAAAAACCACATTGGGGAGTCAGTCAATCTCAATGGGTGGGTAAACACTGTCCGGTTGCATGGACAAGTCATATTTATTGATCTTCGAGATCGTTATGGAAAAACCCAGATTATTTTCAATAGTGAAAATTATAATGGTGAATTTGAATCCGCAAAAAAACTATCTTTAGAAGATGTACTTTCAATCACAGGTGGAGTGCAGGAACGAGGTAAAGGTGCGGACAATCCCGATTTAGCTACAGGAGAGATTGAAGTAATCGTTACCGAAATGGAAATACTAAACGAGGCGGCCCCGCTACCATTTGTTTTACATGATCGGAATAGTGCGGAAGAAAATTTGCGGCTTAAATACCGTTATCTAGAATTACGTAATGATGAACTACAGGATAACTTGATGACCCGACATAAGGCTTATCAGGAAACGCGCAGTTATTTGTCCGATCAAAATTTTATCGAAATAGAAACCCCAGTTCTTATGAAATCTACTCCAGAAGGCGCACGGGATTATCTGGTTCCCAGCCGCATTCATCATGGCAAATTTTATGCACTTCCTCAATCTCCACAAATTTATAAACAGATTTTGATGATTTCCGGTTATGACCGCTACTTCCAAATAGTAAAATGTTTCCGGGATGAAGATTTACGTGCGGATCGCCAGCCTGAATTCACACAGATTGATATTGAAATGTCCTTTGTAGATGAAGAAGCTATTTATACTCAGATGGAGGGCTTAACCCGTCACATATTTAAAAAAGTAATTGATGTGGATTTGCCCGCTCCTTTCCCAAGATTAACTTGGGATGAAGCCATGGATAAGTATGGGTCGGATAAGCCAGACACTCGTTTTGATTTATTCTTACGAGATATAAAAACATTTACTGACCAGTCTGAATTCAATGCTTTTAAATCAGCTGAAATGGTCAGAGGGTTGGTAGTCCCCGGAGGTGGCAAATATTCTCGAAAGAATATTGATGACTTTACGGACTTTGCAATAAAATACCAGGCAAAAGGATTGGCTTGGATGAAGGCTGAAAAAGGACAGCTTACGGGGGGCATATCAAAGTTTTTTAGTGAAAAAATTCAAAAAGCGCTGATGGCTGATGCGGGAATTAATGAGGGTGATATAATTTTCATGATCGGCGATAAAAAGGAAATTACACTGGTAGCTTTAGGTGCCTTGCGCGTTGAGGTGGCAAAACAAGAAGGGTTATTGCATTCCGGTATTTACGAACCCATTTGGGTGACTGAATTTCCCATGTTTGAATTTGATGATGAATCAAATCGCTATTTGGCAAGGCATCACCCATTTACCGCGCCTTCCACAAAAAATATAGAAGATTTGGATACCGATCCCGGTAATTTAAAATCCCGTGGCTATGATCTTACGATGAATGGTTATGAAATTGCGGGGGGATCAATTCGAAATCATCGTCCTGATATCCAATCTAAAATCTTTGAATTATTAGGTATGGACGAAGCAGAATCGAAGGCACGTTTTGGATTTTTATTGGAAGCTCTGAAATATGGTACACCGCCACATGGCGGCATTGCTTTTGGATTTGACCGCATCGTTATGCTTCTTACTGGAAGCAATAATATTCGAGATGTTATTGCTTTTCCAAAAACAACTTCTGCTACATCGCCCATGGATGAATCACCCAATTCTGTTTCTGATGAGCAATTGGACGAGTTGAACATCAAAATTGTTGATAAGGACAAATAATTAATGAACTCAATATGGGAAGATAATCCCTTTCCATTAGATATCTTTTTCATTTTCGTAGTTTGCCATTGAGTTATATGTATTTCACCGTTTAACTTGCTGTATAAATGGTTCAAATGCATATCAACTCCTTTTCCCATCATAAATCAAGAATAATTATATTGGATAATGAATGCGCATTTATTCAAAGAAAAAGAGAATCATAGACAAAATAAAATGGTTATTCCAACTGCTACCAATAATTACACTGGGATTTTCTCAGCAAACCGATTGGAAGAATTGGACGAAAAAAATGGTCCGTGAACAAATTATCAGACGAGGCATATCGAATAATCAGGTGATTGACGTTATGCAAAATACGCCGCGGCATCGCTTTGTTCCTGATGGGATGGCAGATTATGCATACCAGGATAATGCTTTGCCTATCGGTAAAGGACAAACAATTTCCCAGCCTTATATAGTAGCCTTCATGACAGAGACACTGGATGTGGATTCCACATATAAGGTATTGGAAATTGGTACGGGATCAGGCTATCAGGCAGCAGTACTAAGTCCACTAGTGAAACACGTTTATACAATTGAGATTGTAAAGATGCTTGCACAACGTGCAGATAGCACATTGAAAGCTTTGAGTTATAATAATGTTACTGTACGCTGGGGTGATGGATATAAAGGTTGGCCGGAAGAAGCACCATTTGATAGAATTATTGGCACGGCAGCACCACCGGAAATTCCAAAAGCACTTATTGATCAGCTTAAGCCAGGCGGAAAAATGGTGCTTCCAGTTGGAACGAATTGGCAGGAAATTGTGGTTCTCACTAAAAGTAAATCTGGAAAAATCCAAAAAAAGAATGTCTTGCCAGTTCGATTTGTTCCAATGGTACATCTGAAGTAAATCCTTAGTGTGGTCAGCTAATGGACTTATCCCGTTTTTCTGCTGAAGGGGCTTCTTTTTCAACTGGATGGGTACCTGGCGCTGATAATATTAAATTATTTGAGATTCATTATCGTCCCGCAAACCCTTCCCCATTTCCACCGTTAATTTTCCTTCCAGGTTGGGTGTCAATCATTGATAGCTGGGAAAATGTACTAAAAGAAATGACGAAAGACTTTGAGATTTATTATTTGGAGACGCGCGAAAAAGGATCCGCAAAACATCTGATTGAACAAGAGCTCAATATTGCGGCCCTTGGCGATGACCTTTCGTCTGTATTAGACTATCATAATTTGTTTGATAAACCTTATATTTTGTTCGGTAGTTCCTTAGGTGGGACTGTGATTTTGGATGCCATGTACGAAATGAAAGTAAGTCCAACCTTGGCCGTTCTGATCGGTCCCAATGCGGAATTCCAAGCACCAAGATATTGGCTCTGGATCATACGTATGGTACCGCCGATTCTTTTCTATTTTATTAAGCCATTGGTAAAATGGTATATGAAAACAAAGTATATAAATATGAAAACTGATCCGAAACAGTATGAAAAATATGCGCGTGCACTTGATCAAGGGAATCCTGGCCGAATGAAGCGGTCAGCTCTTAGTTTTTCAAAATACAATATTTGGGAGAAATTGGGTAACATTCATCAAAAAGTGTTAATATTTACCGGCTCACAAGATGTGATGCATGGATACGATAACACAGTAAAAATAGCCGAATTACTCCCCAACTGTAAATTGATAGATCTTGTCACTAATGCAAGTACACATAGTGTTGAAATGGTGAAACAATTGCGGAGTCTATTGAAGGAGGATGCCAATGTCTAAGATTACTGTAAAGTATTTGAGTGAAAAAGAAATACTTGAAAAAGAGGTTCGGTCATGGCCAACATGGTCCTGTGAAGTGTCGGAATTCCCCTGGGAATATATTGAACAGGAATCTTGCTATATCTTAGAAGGGCAAGTCGATATTACTACAGAAGATGGTGAAATTGTATCCATTGGCCCAGGAGATTTTGTTATCTTCCCACGAGGACTCAAATGCGAGTGGAAAGTACGACAGAGCGTGTTAAAGCATTTTTCCTTTGGGTAATTAACTCAAAAATTAATGTTTAACTGATTTTGCATTTTCTAATATTAACGGCCTTAAAGGCCGAAGCACTGCCTATTATTGAAGTATTTGGACTTAGAAAAAATTCAAAAACCCACCTATATCAAAACAATAACATTTCTCTATTGATTACAGGTGTTGGTAGAGATAAAACAAAAGAAAGACTTCAAAATCTGCACCAAGTCTATTCAAATTTTGATCAAACGATAGTGGCCAATGTGGGAATCGCAGGCGGCAATCCAGACCAAACTAAAATTGGAGAATTGTATCGTGTGAATGCCATTTTTGATGAAAAAACCAAACAATGTTTTATCCCGGATATTTTATGTAAACATCCACTTATAGAATTAAGTCTTACTACGGTTACCAATAGTGTAAACAATAATGGAGATCACTTTACTGGATTAGTGGATATGGAAGGAAGTGTGATCTTTCAACAAATGTCACGACATGTATCGATACATCGGCTGATATTTTTAAAATTAGTTTCGGACCATATGGATATCGATGATAGGCAGCGAATTATCGATGTGACTGGATTAATTGCTAAACAGGTTGATTTAATCAAATCCATTTTGCTTAGCTTGGATCATCATGTATTGACAAATAATGTTATTTTATCTGACAAAGAATTCGACATAATCCAAAGAGGTACTGCACAACTCAGTTTAACCGAGACGCAGGTGCACCAATTAATGGAATGGACCGAAAATTATGTAAAACTGACTGGAAATAATTTAGAAAAATTGGCTCCGTTTTTCATCAAAAAATCCAATTCAAAAAAAGAAAGGAATCAAATATTTGATTCGATCCGAGAATTCTTTTCTGCCTGATTTTTCTCATGTCTATTTGGAGTCTGCGGCCAAAAAGTATGAGCTCACTAATCTATGTTTGGATCGATTTTCTAATTCAAAAGTGGTAGAGATCCCAGATTATAAAACCGTATTCAATCGCCCAGGGCAGGATTTTCAAACTCAAAAGCGTTCCATGAAATTGATTCTTGCAGTGAAAAAACCACCGTACATTTATAAAGGAACGAATATGCTTCAAGATGGTGGTTTTAGAAATTTTTATTATAACACCCCAATTTTGAATTGTCTGTATAATTGTAATTACTGTTTTTTGCAGGGGATGTATCCATCAGCCAATATAGTGGTTTTTGTAAATCAAGAGGATATGGAGAAAGCGGTAGAATCCGAAATAAAAATTCGTCCCTACTCGAATGATCCATTAATGTTGTCTATTTCTTATAACACAGATTTGTTGGCATTTGAGAATATTCTGCCCATGACTCGATTATGGATTGAATATTCAAAAACACAGCCCGATCTGAATTTAGAAATTCGATCCAAAAGTACAATGTTTGATCCTATAAGCGATATAGAATCGACTAAAAAGGTTTTATTAGCATGGACCCTTTCCCCCGAAAAAGTGGTAAATGAAAATGAACTGGATACACCTCCATTAATAAAGCGTTTAAAAGCAGTACAAAAAGCAATCAAGAAAGGTTGGCGAGTACGGTTGTGCTTTGATCCTATAATACTTTATTCAGGTTGGGAGAAAGATTATCTGGATTTATTGGATCAAATAAAATCAGAAATTAGCTTCAACGAAATTTTTGATATCACAGTAGGAGTTTTTCGAATGGGACAGGATTATTTTAATCGGATTCGAAAAACAAAACCAGAATCAAAATTATATTACCAAACGTACACCAATGAAGCTGGTGTAGTAACACTATCTCAAAGTGATCGGGAAGTTGTTAAGGTATTCATCCGCGAAAATTTATCCGGATTCATACCTGAAGATAGAATTCACTTTTGGGATTGACCGATTATAAAATCAAATACTTTCGTCGATCAAAATATAGAGAAGAAAACTGTCTTGAAATTATTTTTCAGGTATAATAACAGCAGGAAGCCCCTCCTGTTTATAAAGCTGATTATATTCCTGAACCTCTTCATTTAAAATATCATCCAATTTTTTCTTATAGGATTGCCATTCTTCCGATAGGTCTGAAAAGCGTATGCGCTGGCCTTGAGTGAGAGGTGGGTCTGAACTATCAATTGTACTAAGTAGATCCAACATATGTGCGTTAAGCCGATTCAGAAAATTGACTACATCTTGGAATGTTTCCATTTTGGTTTGTACCACGTTACCTTCCCACGCATCAATAGCCTCTATTGCTTTTTCACCTGCTTGAATCAAATCTTCCAGATCTTCATTTGATTTCAGCAGTCCGTTCATTTTGTTAATCTGTTCACGGATATTTCTCGCTTTAACAATTGATTGATGCAGATTATCTATTTGTCCATATAGATCAGATAACATATTTTGATGAACTTTTGAATCACGATCACGAATTTCTACACGGGGATCTTGACGGACCTCTAATGATTGTGACATAGATTCATCGCCAATGGTTAATCGAACCGAATAGTACCCTGGGCCAACACGGTATCCTGCATACCCACCGTAAAACGAAACATCCGGTACAGTGGATAAGTCATTGATTCGGTAATTCCATATAAATCGATTCATACCTTTTTTAGCAGGAACTGTTGTAGCCCGATAGGACCCCCCAAAGGATTTTGCTGGTTTTCCGCTTTTATTTGTAATAGTTCGGATAACAGTCTCATTATTATCTAATATTTCCAATTTTATCTCTGTTTCTTTATCTGGCTTTTCAGCTAAGTGATATAGTAAAACAGCTCCATTGGGTGGATTTTCACCCATCACTTTAGATTTACCACTGCCACCTTGTGTGCGAATTGCATATCTTGGTTTAAATAGATGAAAATCTTTTTTATTTAATTCATCCTTATACTGATGTATTGGGGTTAAATCATCCAATATCCAAAAAGCACGCCCTTGGGTAGAAGCTACCAGATCATTTTTCCTTATCGTTAGATCTGTGATTGGGACGACAGGCAGATTCAACTGAAATCGTTCCCATAATTTTCCACCGTTGAAAGAAATATAAAGGCCAGTTTCGGTTCCTGCATAAAGAAGATTTTTCTGAACCGGATCTTCTCGAACCACTCTTACAAAAGCATTGTCATTTATCCCTTTATTACGCTGCGTCCAACTTTTACCATAATTTGTGGTTCGATAAATATAAGGAGACAGATCACCAAATTTATAACGGGTGAATGTGAAGTAAACTGTCCCGGGATCATGAGGCGAAATCTCGATCGCATTGATGATACCTTCATCTAATCCTCGAGGCGTTACATTTGTCCAGGACTTTCCATCGTCCTGAGTAAAGTGAATAAGACCATCATCGGAGCCGGCCCAGATAGTGCCAGGTTCATGGGTGGATTCTACTGTGTACATAATGGTGTTATATACTTCACCGCCAGCAGCTTCATTTGTGAATGGAACACCACCAAGATCATGTTTCTCAATTTCATTTCGGGTTAGATCAGGGCTGATGACATCCCATGAATTTCCCCCATCGGAAGTTTTAAAAATGACATTTCCTGCGTGATAGATCGTATTTGGGTCATGAGGAGAAGCAATAATCGGCGCATTCCAATTAAATCGGTATTTTTGATCTTTTGGTACAGAGCCTAACCCAAGGTATTCATAAGCCATAATGCTTCGACTTTTCCTTGTTATGATATCCAATTTCTCAATGAGTCCCTGATAACAGCCGCCATAAACCGTAATAGGATTATCTGGATCGAAGGCCAGATAAGCGCTCTCACAGCCTGCAGCGCGATACCAATCGGACCAATCAATGCCACGGCCGTTAGTTCGACTTGGGACAGCCACACTTGAATTATCCTGTTGCCCTGCGTATACGTAATAAGGGAAACGATTATCTGTGATTACTCTGTAGAATTGAGCTGTAGGTTGATTCTTTTGGGTAGACCAAGACATTCCTCCATTGAATGATATATTTGCACCACCATCGTTGGCATTAATCATATTTCGATTATCCAAAGGATTAATCCAAAGGCCATGGTTATCTCCGTGAGGCACGCTCATATTTGTGAATGTTTTTCCTCCATCTGTAGATTTCATAAAAGGAGCATTCAATACGTAAACCACATTCTCATCTTGTGGGTCAGCAAAAACGTGGATATAATACCAACTGCGAGCGATAAGAACGCGGTCGCTATTAACACGTTTGAAACTTTTTCCTCCATCATCAGAACGGAAAAGACCACCTTTTTCAGCTTCCGCTATTACATACACACGTTTAGAATTTGCAGCAGATACACTTACATCAGTTTTTCCCATTGTTTCCGGAAGACCTTTGGTCAGTTTATTCCAAGTGTTTCCACCATCAGTAGATTTATAAATACCGCTACCATCTCCACCGCTGCGCATTTGCCATGGCTTGCGCTGGTGATCCCAAAATGCCGCATAAAGAATACGTGGATTATTGCGATCCATACTGAGTCCACTAGCACCAGCATGTTCATTTACATATAATACTTTTTCCCAGGTTTGACCACCATCAACCGAACGGTAGATTCCTCGTGATTCACTGGACTGATATTGATCTCCTTGAACGGCTACATAAACAGTATTATGATCCTTGGGATGAACCAACACCGAAGAAATTGTTCTGGTATCTTTTAATCCAATATGTATCCATGTTTCACCAGCATCAGTGGATTTATAAACCCCATCACCATGGGAGGTCATTACGGGTCGAATGCAGGCCTCTCCCATTCCTACATAAACGACATTGGGATCAGATTCAGAAACGGCGACTGCTCCAACTGAACCAGTATTAAAATATCCATCGGAAACATTTTCCCAAATCATGCCCCCATCTTCTGTTTTCCAAATACCACCGCCTACTGATCCAAAATAATATGTTTGTGGATTGGTAGGGATACCGGCAACTGCGAGCGATCTTCCTCCACGGAATGGGCCTATATTGCGCCAAGTAAGTCCGTCCTTGAAAATTACGTCTAGCGAATCCGCAAACAATAAGCTGGCGAAAGCAAATAAAATAAAATGAATTATTTTTTTCATATTAATCTCTCTTTTGTATTTAATACTCCTCAAGAAGAAGTGTATAAGTTATTACAGAATCAATGGTTATCTGCCAGAAGAAAATCAAATTGTTTATTCAAATAAAGCAGATTTTTTTGCCAGTAGTCTTCGCGCTTTTTCTTGTTCTAATAAATTTTCAGGAGATACTTCGGGTAATAAAGTCGGGTCAGCCTGAAGTACAAATTGTAAATTTTGTACGAATTTTTCACGATTACCACTTTTGGTATGGAAATATTGTGCACGCATTACATAAGTACCTAAATAATTTGGGCTTCCAGCAATAGATTTTTCAAAATTATTTTCCGAATGACTCAACTCCACACCAGGAAGGCGGGCATAAATACCACCAAAAATCCGATTAGCGCCATGATAAAAGAAATTTGGATTAAGTGCCAATATCCGATGTAGAGCTGTTTCAATAATTTCCCGCTTTCCAATGCGTTCCATTACGGGTTTTGTTAAAAGAAAACGGGAATAATTTGCAACCCACCAATACAAAACAGGTATTATTTCTTGTGGTGTATTTTCTATACCACTGATCATTTTTACTATGGAATCTCCCTCAGTAAGAGCGTATCCTTCCTGATACGCTTCTGTTGAAATAATAAAATCCCAGGTCGTCCCCATACCTTCAATAAATAATGAATCGGACTTATCCGGATCTTCTTCTAAATAATATCCGATGAAAAAACAAACCCTCGAATAAAGTGCAGATACCTCTCCGTTATTAGGATTCTGATAATAGGCTTTGGATAAAAACAAGCGGGCCCTTTCCGCATCTTTCGGATTGATACGTTTTTCCCAATGGGATTTGCCTTTATTCACCAAAAATTGGACATTTCTTTCAGTGGAAAGGTATCGACTTAAAACTGCAGGTTTTGTTGTGCATCCTGTACCATATAAACAAATACCTGCGAGAAGGATATAGTATTTTTTTTTCATGCTATACTTTTGTCGAGATCAAGGCTGATGAATTCCTTATGAAATTGACTAAATTCTATATTAAAGTAAACCAAATAATTAGTATAGATGGAAAAAACAATTGAAATGAAAGGTGTCGATTTGGGCAGCTTTTTTGGCCCGGCAGACGCCAACTTAAAACTGATTGAAAATGCTTTCACGAGTAATATCATTGTACGAGGAAATGTTATAAAAATTGAAGGGATGAAAGATGAGGTTGCTGTAATTCATGAGATTTTTCATGAAATGGGATCTACACTTAACCAAAAAGGGTCACTAACACAGGATGATGTCAAAACACTAATCAATATTACCGCATCACAAAATGGTCATGAAACGGATGATTTAGACACAGTTGTTCATTACGGACGTAAGGGTGCTATTTCAGGACAAACAAATGGGCAAAAAGCATATATTAAAATAGTCCATAACAATGATATTGTCTTTGCTGTGGGCCCGGCAGGTACAGGGAAAACCTATTTGGCTGTTGCTTTTGCCACAGCATCTCTCGAAAACAGGGAAGTAGACCGCATTGTACTTTGCAGGCCAGCTGTAGAAGCAGGGGAAAATCTTGGTTTTTTACCGGGAGATTTGAAGGAAAAAGTAGATCCATATTTGGCACCCTTGTATGATGCTCTGGGTGATATGATGCCATCCACACGTTTAAAACCATTATTATCCAAAAATACTATTGAGGTTATTCCATTAGCTTATATGCGGGGACGAACATTCAACAACACCTTTATGATTTTAGATGAGGCTCAAAATGCCACAACCATGCAGATGAAAATGTTTCTAACAAGACTAGGTGTAAATTCTCGCGCCATTGTTACTGGAGATATAACTCAAATTGATCTGCCCAGGAAATCAGAATCAGGTCTCCTACAAGTAATTGAAATTTTAAATGGCATTGATGGGATTGGCTTTAGCCAATTAGATGAATCCGATGTAGTACGCCACAAATTAGTTCGGGATATCATCAAAGCGTATGATATCCAGTCTAACGGTAATTAATTCCAAAACACTTAAAAATCGACTGCCATATTTGTTAACTTCTTGCCTCTATTGACAGCTATTTTTGATATGTGTTCAATTAAAATAGCTAAATAAAAATTATTATTGTTCATTGATTAAGCACATTCAATCTACCGGATATTCCGTTATCTCAGCTTCCGCTGGTAATTCTATCATTCCCAAAACACAAAAAATTATTGATGGTTAAATTGAGAAAAGTTGTTATTCTATCTGCCAAACGTACACCAGTGGGGGCATTCCAAGGCAGCATTTCCTCTGTTCCAGCGCATCAGCTAGGTGCCAGTGTTATACAAGCGGTTCTCGAAGAAACCGGTATTGATAGCAGTATGATTGACGAAATTATAATGGGAAATGTTTTATCTGCAGGCCAAGGCCAAGCTCCGGCACGCCAGGCAGCTTTAGGTGCAGGTTTACCCAATTCAGTAGAATGTCTAACTATTAATAAAATGTGTGGTTCGGGTCTGAAAGCGGTAATGCTGGCAGCTCAGGCTATTCAAACTGGTGATGCAGACATTATAATAGCTGGTGGCATGGAGAATATGACTCAGGCACCTTACCTGCTCCCTAAAGGGCGAGATGGTCATCGGCTTGGTCATGGGCAGTTGATCGATTCAATAATACAGGATGGGCTATGGGATGTTTACAACAATAAACATATGGGAAATTGCGCTGAAATGTGTGCCCATGATAAAAATTATAGCCGAGAAGATCAAGACAACTTTGCCAAAGAATCATATACTCGAGCACAGTTGGCTCAAAATAATGGATCATTTTCTGATGAGATCGTAGCAGTTTCCGTTCCCAAGAGGAAAGGCGATTCTTTGGTCGTTAATAAGGATGAAGAACCAGGTCGAGCGAATTTTGAAAAAATGGTGAAACTACGGCCCGCCTTTGAAAAAGATGGTACTATCACAGCGGCCAACGCTTCAAAAATTAATGATGGTGCTGCTGCCATGATGCTTATGTCGCTTGAAAAAGCTAAGGAATTGGACTTGAAATCCTTAGCTACAGTTGTGGCCCAAGCTTCGGCCGCTCATGAACCGGAATGGTTTACAACAGCACCGTCCAAGGCCATTCAAAAAGTATTAGAAAAAGCGAACCTCAAAGTTGAAGACATTGACCTTTGGGAGATTAATGAAGCATTTGCACCGGTCGCTATGGCGGCTATAGAAGATTTTAAACTTGATCGCAGTAAAGTCAATGTGAATGGTGGTGCTATTGCAATTGGTCATCCCATCGGTGGTAGTGGAGCACGTATTTTGACTACTTTAATTTATGCTATGAAAAACAGAGATGTACAGACTGGCTTGGCGACATTATGTATTGGAGGTGGAGAAGCTTCAGCATTGGTGGTAAGGAGATAAAATGAATTTTAATTTATCTGAGGAACAACAGCTGATACAAAAGACCGCCCGAGACTTTGCCAATGATCATCTCCGACCTGGCGTAATAGCTCGTGATGAAAATGCTCAATTTCCAGCCGAACAAGTGAAAATGATGGGTGAATTAGGCTTTATGGGGATGATGATTCCGGAAGAATATGGTGGCGCCGGAATGGATTCCTTATCCTGTTGCATCGCATTGGAAGAGATCGCCAAAGCAGATGCCTCAGCAACTGTAATTATGTCGGTAAATAATACATTAGTCTGTCAACTATTAAATCTATATGCTAGTGAAAAACAAAAACAGAAGTATTTAACGAAGCTTGCTGCCGGTGAGTGGTTAGGTGCTTTTTCGTTATCTGAACCCCAATCTGGGTCCGATGCCGGCAATATGCGCACCTTTGCAAAGCGAGAAGGGGATCAATATATCATTAATGGAACAAAAAATTGGGTGACCAGTGGTATCAGCTCCGATGTAGTTATACTCATGTGTCTAACGGAAAAAAATGTTGGATCCAAAGGCATTTCAGCTTTTATCATTGAAAAAGGTTTTGAAGGATTATCAACAGGGCAAAAAGAAAACAAACTGGGTATTCGTGGTTCTGACACATGCGAGTTATATCTTGAAGATTGCAAAGTTCCTTTAGAAAATATAATTGGTAAAGAAGGGCAAGGCTTTAAAATTGCTCTGGGTGCCTTGGATGGCGGGCGCATTGGTATTGCAACTCAGGCGTTGGGAATCGCTGCTGAATCATTGGATAGATCAATACAATATGCTAAAGAACGCAAACAGTTTGGAAAAACCATCGGCAAATTTGGTGCTATCCAAAGTAAACTGGCACAAATGGCCATCCATGTAGATGCTGCTCGTCTGCTTATTCATCGTGCGGCAAAATTAAAAGATGAAGGAAAACCATTTGGAAAAGAAGCGGCCATGGCAAAAAACTTCGCTTCAAAGGTGGCCATGGATGCATCTACACAATGCGTACAAATTTTTGGTGGATACGGTTATATACGTGAGACTGGAGTTGAACGACTTATGCGGGATGCCAAAATTACCCAAATATATGAAGGGACATCAGAGATACAGGAATTGGTTGTCGCCCGCTCACTATTAACATGAGAAAAAAATGAAAAAACAAAACATTGATTGGGAAAATCTCAAATTTGACGTATTACCCACTCGCAGTATGTGGCAAGCAGAAGGTCAAGCAGGAAATGCTTGGGCTAAAGGTGGATTAATTCCTTATGGAGAGGTAATAATGTCGCCTGCATCTTGTGTGATGAATTACGGACAGGGCGTTTTTGAAGGACTAAAAGCTTACCATACTGCAAAAGATCGAATTGTATTATTTCGACCGCAGATGAATGCAAAAAGGATGGGTCAATCCACCCAACGTGTTTGTATACCTGAAATTACTGAGGATTATTTTCTTGAAGCTGTTTTGCAGACAGTTAGCGATAATATTGATTTTGTACCACCTTATAAGCAAGGTAGCATGTATATCCGCCCAATATCTTTTGGTACCAGTCCTTCTATCAGTGTAGGACCATCATCCGATTATCTTTTTATGGTCTTTGTTTCACCGGTTGGACCATATTTCAAAGGCGGTGTTAAACCTTTACATTTAATAGTATCAGAGAAATATCACCGTGCCGCGCCAAAAGGAATTGGGAATGCAAAGGCAATTGGTAATTATTCTGCTTCACTATTGCCCGGTTCTAAAGCAAAAGCAGCAGGATTTAACGAAGTGATTTACATGAAAGCTTCCGATGAAGATTATGTGGAAGAAATGGGTGCAGCTAACCTTTTTGCTTTGACAGGAAACATATTAATAACACCAAAATTAGGTGGCTCAATCTTACCTGGAATTACCCGTGATTCCGTAATCCGTATTGCAAAAGAATTAATGGGTTTGGAAGTTATAGAAGGAGATTTAACCATAAATGAATTAATCAATGCTGATGAAGTGTTTTGTACTGGTACCGCGGTTGTTGTTACACCAATCGGTTTTGTGACAAAGGGTGGTGTAAAGCATACAGTTGGTAGTGGAGAATTCGGTGCTATTACTCTAGAATTAAGAAAAACATTACTAGGTATTCAACGAGAAGAAATTGATGACACTTTCGGTTGGGTTTATCCAATTACGAATTAATGGAATTAGGATATTTTGAAATCTCTATTTGAAGCTAATAATATCAGAGATAAACGTGGCAACGAATAATTCCCATCCCAGAAGGCAGGGACGGGAGGCCGTTTTACAGGCTCTTTACGCGTATGAAATTGCAGAGGAGGATAGAAATAAGGTTCTCCAGGATATACTGGATCGGAAATCCTACGATAAAAATATATGTAATTTTATTACGAATTTATTTGATTCGACTGTGGATAATAAAGAATGGTGTGAGGGGCAAATCAAAAGCCGTCTCAAGAATTGGGAGTTTGACCGGGTAGCACTTTTAGACCGTCTACTATTGTGTGTTGCCATCAGTGAAATATGTTTTGTGGATGATGTGCCACCAAAAGTGTCTATCAGTGAAGCGATTGAAATTGCGAAACAATATAGTACCGAAGAAAGTTCCAGCTTTGTGAATGGCGTGTTGGATAATGTATATAAAACAATAGCCAAAGAAACAGAAAAAAAGGCTCATGATACAAAACCTGGTTAAAAAGGTTTTCGGGTCTCGTTCAGATCGGGAAATGAAACAGTTAATGCCGATGGTTGATGACATAAACCAATTGGCTGAAAATCTTCTTTCGAAATCTGATGATGAATTGAAAGTCCGTACCCAGGGACTGAAAGCTACGGTTATTGCTGCTAGAGAAGTGGCAGAAGAAAAAGCAGCCAACGATATAAGTGACAAAGATGAAGCAAAAAAATTCATTTTAAAAGCGGAACATGATCAATTGGAAGAAATCCTTCCTGAAGCCTTTGCCATGGTAAAGGAGACCTGTCGGCGTATGTGTGGATCCAATTGGAAGGTAGTTGGTCGTGAATTAAGTTGGGAAATGGTTCCTTATGATGTCCAAATTTTAGGAGGTATCATTCTTCATCGTGGTAATGTAGCGGAAATGAAAACGGGGGAAGGTAAAACACTTGTTGCTGCTTTTCCCATTTACCTCAATGCACTTACTGGCCGTGGCGTACAATTAATTACCGTGAATGATTACTTGGCTCAGCGCGATGCGGAATGGATGGGTGAAATTTATAAGCGATTGGGGCTAACCGTTGGCTTTATTTTAAATAATATGACACCGGATCAGCGGCGTGAGAGCTATAATTGTGATATTACTTATGGCACCAACAATGAATTTGGATTTGATTATCTCAGGGATAACATGTCCCTTCAAAAGGAGGATCAAGTCCAGCGCGGTCATGCCTATGCCATTGTGGATGAAGTAGATTCTGTCTTAATTGATGAAGCCCGAACGCCTTTGATTATTTCTGGAGCCGTAGATGCGCCAGTTGATACATCTTTTATGGATTTACGTCCTCTTGTTCAAAACTTGGTTAAAAAACAAAAAGCTCTTATATCCCAAATTGTTTCTGAAGGAGAAATCCATATGAATGAAGGGAAAGATAAAGAAGCTGGCTATAAGTTGTTACAAGCGTTGCGCGGAATGCCGAAACATCCGAAAGTGATGAAAATTTTCCAAGAAGGCGGAACAAAAAAATTAGCCCACCAGGTTGAATCCGACTTTATGCGTGATAAAAAACTTCATGAAGTTGATGAAGACCTTTTCTTCAGTATTGAAGAGAAATCACATGTTATCGATATTACGGAGAAAGGCCGGAATGCTTTGGCACCTGATAATCCGGAGACATTCGTGATTCCTGATCTTGGGGAAATGCTTCATGATATTGATGATAATGATTCCATTTCGAAATTGGAAAAAGATAAAGAAAAAGAAAAAGCACATCAGATTCATGCTGACCGTTCAGGACGAATTCATAACATGTCTCAATTACTTAGAGCCTTTACACTTTACGAAAAAGATGTGGAATATGTGGTCCAAAATGGACGTGTTCAGATCGTGGATGAATTTACCGGACGTATTCTTGCTGGACGACGATACAGTGATGGATTACACCAAGCTTTGGAAGCTAAGGAAAATGTAACAGTTGAACGGGAGACTCAAACTCTGGCTACTATCACCATACAAAATTATTTCAGGATGTATGATAAACTCGCGGGTATGACCGGTACAGCCGAAACAGAAGCGGAAGAATTCGGAGCCATTTATAATCTAGACGTGATTGTAATTCCAACACACCAGCCTATCGTACGTGATGATCGCGATGATTTGATTTACAAAACAACCCGTGAAAAATATAACGCTGTAATAGAAGAAATTGCGGAGTGCCACCATAAAGGTCAACCTTCATTAGTAGGGACCATTTCTGTTGAGGCTTCAGAATTAATGTCCCGAATGTTAAAACGGCGGAACATCCCCCATAATGTATTGAATGCAAAACAACATGCTAGTGAAGCTGAAATTGTCGCTCGTGCGGGCCAAACAGGAGCCGTAACCATTGCCACAAATATGGCTGGCCGCGGTACTGATATCAAACTGGGCGAAGGTATAAAAGATTTAGGCGGGCTTCATATTATTGGTACTGAACGCCATGAATCCCGTCGAATTGACCTTCAGTTGCGTGGTCGTTCTGGTCGCCAAGGGGACTCTGGATCCAGCGTATTTTACTTATCCTTGGAAGATGACTTAATGCGACTTTTTAACAGTGAACGCATTGCCAGTATTATGGATCGTCTTGGAGCGGAGGAAGGTGAGGTCATTACAGCTAAAATGGTGAGTCGTGCGATTGAGAATGCCCAGAAGAAAGTAGAACAGCGAAATTATGGCATTCGCAAACATTTACTAGAATATGATGATGTGATGAACCAGCAGCGGCAAGTGGTTTATGACATTCGGAACCAGGCGCTGAAAGAGGAAGATATTTCAGATAGCGTTCTTGAAATGGTAGATGAATATATTGATGATGAACTGAGTAATCTGGAAGATACAGATCCACAGAATTGGGAATGGGATAATATAAAACAGAATTTTTCATCACATCTTCTCGTCGATATTAGTTTTGAGGCTGTGCAGGAAGCAAAAGGCAACAATGATATTTCCATAGAGGATGTACACAATTTTATATTACATCAAGCGAAGGAAGTGTATCAAACACGAGAATCATTACTTCCGGCTGAGGTAATGCGCGGTTTCGAAAAATTTGTTGTTTTACGTAGCATTGATGAAAAATGGAAAGATCATCTTTATGCAATGGATCAATTAAGAGAAGGGATTAATCTACGGGCTTATGGTCAGAAGAACCCTCTGTTGGAATACAAATCAGAAGGATTTCAAATGTTTCAAGAGATGATGATTGATACGACAGAAACAACTGTGCAGCGCTTATACAGAACCCAAATTCAGGGAATGGATTCTGCGCCGCAAATGCCGGTGAGCCGTACCAGGAATGTTCAGGCCCAGCATGATGAGTCAACTGGAATGGGATTTAGTGGCCCATCTATGCAAGAACAAGCGGCAGAATCTTCAGGCGCAGCTAAACAGCCCATTAAAGTGGATGAAAAAATCGGTCGCAATGAAAAAATAAAACTGGTCAGTCCAAGTGGAAAAGAAATTGAAGTCAAATACAAAAAAATTCAGCAATATTTAAATAAGGGCTATACACAGGCTTGAAGATGTAGCCTTCCTCTTGGAAGGTTAGGAAAAATAACGAGGAGAATAAAAATGGCTAATAAAAAGGAGTGGAAATTTGCGACCAAGGCGATCCATGTCGGTAACGAAGCTGATAAAATTACGGGATCCGTTTCACCTCCCATCCATCTTACTTCCACATTTAAGCAGGATGCTATTGGACAAACTCGTGGCTTTGATTACTCCCGCGTTAGTAACCCAACACGTCAACGGGTGGAGCAAAATTTAGCCGCTTTAGAAGGTGCTTCCCACGCTATGGCTTTTTCCACAGGAATGGCTGCCACCACAGCGCTGTTTCAGCTTTTCAGTGAGGGAGACCATATCCTTATCTCACGGAATACCTATGGCGGAACCTACCGTATGTCTATGAATGTACTTAGCCGCCATGGAATTGAATTTGAATGGATTGATAGTCGTGAGCCAACCAATGTTGACAAACATATTCGCCCAAATACAAAACTGATTCATGTAGAAACACCTACCAATCCATTGCTGGAATTATGTGATTTGGAAGAAACAGCGAAAGTATGTAAAAAACATCATGTACTCATGGGCGTTGATAATACTTTTATGAGTCCTTATGGCCAGCGTCCTCTTGAAATGGGTGTGGATATTGTTATGCACAGTTCTACAAAATCATTATCTGGTCATTCTGATATCCTTGGCGGTGTGCTCATTACCAATAATGATGAATTGGCCGAAAAACTTCAGTTTATGCAGAAAGCCACTGGTGCTGTTCCTAGTCCATTTGACTGCTGGTTGATTTTACGTTCAACAAAAACGTTGGATCTTAGATATCAGAAAGCAGCAGACAATGCTAATGTACTAGCTTGGTGGTTGGCCAAACAGAAAAAGTTAGATCGGGTTATTTATCCCGGGCTGAAAAGCCATCCACAATATGACATTGCAGTAAAACAGCAGCGTACACCAAACGGAGATGTTATTTTTGGGAATATGATTTCTTTTGATATTGGTTCGATCGAAGCACGTGACCGTTTTATTAAAAAATTGGAAATATTTACCTTGGCAGAAAGTTTAGGGGGCGTGGAAAGTTTGGTGTGCGCTCCTTATAACATGACACACGCTGCTGTGCCGGAAAAAACAAAACTGGAGATGGGAATTACAGAGACGCTGGTTCGATTATCCATTGGAATTGAGGACGTTGACGATTTGAAAACTGACCTTAAAAATGCGTTAGCAAATTAGTGTGCTTTATTTATTTTGTTAACTGAATTGAAATTGTAATTTTACAAGCTTTTTTTAAGGTAAGAATGAATTTGCCGCGGTGGTGGAATTGGTAGACACGCTGGTCTTAGGAACCAGTGCACTAAGTGCGTGAAGGTTCGAGTCCTTTCCGCGGCACAAAAACCTCGAATTAATTTTGAAAAACCTTCAAAACCATAGTCAACAACCTGAAAAAAAATCTGCCCTTCGGGTGGTAATTCACAGTTTTTTTGTTGTTCCTCTGATCATTGCTGTTATTGCTGTATTGATATTTTTAGTGGTGCGGATAATGACATCCGAACCCAACACCGCTCAGGATTACTTGGAGGATGTTAAAATTGGTGGGACTACAAAACGGTGGCAGGGTGCTTTTGAATTATCCAAAATTTTATCTAATCCGAAACGGGTCCCTAAAGATGACCGTTTTGTTGCAGAATTGATTTCAACTTTTAAATACGCTACCAATGATCGGGATATTCGTGTAAAACAGTACTTAGCTCTTGCGATGGGTGCAACAAAAGATATCCGTTATACACAATCCCTTATTGAGGCATTAGACAGACCTGAACCTGAATTAATCATGGCTATAGCTCATGCTTTGGGGAACATAGCTGATAAATCTGCTGTTGCACCTTTAACTGAAATACTAAATCATGGGGAAGCAAAGGTTCGTCTACAGGCTGTGATTAGTTTAGGAAAAATTGGTGAGGCTTCAACTCTTCCTGCGTTAAAAGAAATGATGGCAGATCCGGAAGCTAATGTACGATGGGACGCTGCCATTGCCTTGGCGAAGCAAAAAGATGCTAGTGGTCAGCGAATTTTATTAGACCTCATGGATAGAAATTATTTAGATTCGTTTCCTAATATCGATGAAATTGAGCAGGTTCAGGCCATGATGGTGGCCATTCAAGTTGCACCTTTCATCCAAGATTTAGAATTGAAAAGGTCATTGGAAAAATTACGGGATAGTGATTCAAATTTAAAAATTCGTGAAGCTGCCCGTATCGCATTAACACAATTCAAATAAGGGTTAGGTATTATGCCTGATGCAAACGATGCAAATGAAAAAAAGACGGCCACCATTAAACCGGTCAGTCCGCCTCCAGCAGCATTAAGTCAATCTGACGATAATACTCAAGTTACCCGTCGCTCGTTTTTTTCTTGGCTGTCCTTAGGTTGGCTTGCTTTTGTTGCCGCCACAGGTGGATTCTTTACAATGATGCTCCGTTTCTTTTTCCCAAATGTATTATTTGAACCAGTCCAGACTTTCCGCGCAGGGTATCCTGAAGACTATGAGGCTGGTCAAGTTGACTTGCGATGGAAAGCAAAGTATGCTACCTGGATCGTAAGAAATGATGAAGGTATTTATGCTCTTTCAACCACATGCACACATTTAGGATGTACACCAAACTGGCTGGCTGCCGAACAAAAATTCAAGTGTCCCTGTCACGGAAGCGGTTTTCGTAAAACAGGCATTAATTTTGAAGGTCCAGCTCCTCGTCCCTTGGAAAGGTTTAAGATTGTTTTAGCAGATGATGGACAAATTGTTATAGATAAAACGAAAAAATACCAACAAGAAAAAGGCCAGTGGGGTGATCCCGAAGCCTTCTTAAAAGTATAAGAGAGATTTATGGCTGAGAAAAAAGGATTAATGAAACGATTAGCTGAAGGTCAGATTTGGACTTCTATATTCAGGGGTGGTGGAGTTCCCCAATCCCGGCGTCAGCGGATGATGGTTGTATTGAATTCTGTCTTTTTGCACCTCCATCCTGTAAGATTACCAAAACATGCTGTAAAATTAAAATTCACTTGGTGCATGGGTGGGCTATCATTCTTCCTTTTTCTAATTGAAACAATCTCAGGAATTCTGCTGATGTTTTATTATCGGCCGACAATCGAATACGCTTATCCAGATATCATTGATTTAGCAGAACAAGTGCCTTTTGGTATTATGCGTGAAGTCCATCGTTGGGGAGCCCATGCAATGGTGATTACAGTCTGGTTGCACATGTTTCGTGTTTTTATGACAGGTTCATATAAACCGCCAAGGGAATTCAACTGGGCCATCGGTGTTATCCTTCTTTTGTTAACCTTGCTATTAAGCTTTACTGGATATCTTTTGCCATGGGATCAATTGGCGATCTGGGCGATTATGGTTGGATCAAATATGGCTCGCGCTACACCTTTCTTAGGGCATGAGGGCCCTGGGGCTGCGCTGCTTGCAATTGGTGATATCAATTTTGTAACCGTTGCAAGTGATGTTCGTTTTGCTTTGATTGGGGGTCGATTCTTGGGAGAAGCCACACTACTGCGGTTTTATGTATTGCACTGTATTGGTCTCCCCTTTATTATAATGATTTTCATGGCTGTCCATTTCTGGCGGATTCGTAAAGATGGGGGCATATCCACACCTGTCTAGTTATGGAGGGATTTAAACATTTAATTGATGGCCTCACAAAACCGACGATTTTGGTCACCTTTACCTTTATCATCTTTTTCTTTATTTTTCCACCATCTGATTGGTTTGATAAGTGGCATCGTCGTTTAAGATTTAATGCGTTGTGGGGTAAGAAGGCTTTATTAATCATCAATGTTCTGCTGGTTGCATTTTTTATTTTTGGATTAGGAGACCCTGATTTTAGATCCATTGTTTTAAAGCCTGATAATGTGCCGATTTCTGGGTTGATCTTTCTGGTTTTCTTTTTCACTTGGCTGTCCATGAATCAGGCTTACAAAAATGATGAATTGGTTGAAGCAGGTAAACCTGTAGATGAGCACTATGATGCGCCCAATGATAAAGTACTGGTCTGGCCTGATCTGGTATATGTAGAATTTATTTGCTTAATTCTTTTTTCAGCATTTATGATGGTCTGGTCCATTGGGCTGGCTGCGCCGTTAGAAGAACCAGCGAACCCTTCTGAATCGCCCAACCCCTCTAAAGCACCATGGTATTTTTTGGGTCTCCAGGAAATGCTGGTTTACTTTGACCCTTGGATGGCGGGTGTAGTACTCCCCAGTTTGATTATTGTTGGATTGATGGCGATACCTTATATGGATAATAATCCGGAAGGATCTGGGTATTATAGTTATAAAGACAGAAAGCTTTCGATTGCGATGTTTATGTTCGGATGGTTGGTATTGTGGGTACTGCTTATTGTAATTGGCACTTTTTTACGGGGTCCAAACTGGAACTTTTTTGGTCCTTTCGAATATTGGGACAGTCATAAGCTTGAAGCATTGACGAATGTTAACCTTTCGGAATTCATTTATGTAAAATTGTTAGGCACCGGATTGCCAGGTAATATACTATTGAGGGAAATATGGGGTCTTTTAATTATCCTTGGTTATTTTATGATCTTGCCGCCTTTGTTAGCAAAAACCTGGTTGAAAGATATGTATTTGAAAATGGGTGTTGCACGATATTCGGTGTTTATCGTTTTGATTATTACGGCCTTAACACTGCCGATCAAAATGTACTTAAGATGGATGTTTAATTTGAAATACATCATTGCTATTCCTGAGTATTTTTTCAATTTTTAAACGGGCAGTCAGATTTGACTTATGATTAACCAGCAAGAACGATATTATAATATACTGAAACTCAACAAATGGTTTGCTATTTCAAGTATATTATTCACCTTGATCTGGGTGCTTACTTTTGCTAACGACTTCAATCGTCCATGGAAAAAATACCAGATCCAATTTCGTCAAATGGAAATTGAAAAAACTCGCGCTGATATTGCAGTGGCAAATCAAGATTTAGAAAGTGATGCGGTATTTATTGATCTAAAGGTTCAGCTTGAAACAGCTCAAAATGAGGTCGAATCGCGCCAGGATGAAATTAAAATTATCCAAAAAAACATTCAAAAATTAGAAGCAAAACTGTATGCAAAAAATCAAATATATCAATTTGCGAAAGCAGATATGGATGTGGCGAAATATAATTATGAAGAAGCCCAGCATGGACATGGAAATATAAATAGCGCCAAAAAAGTATTAGATGATTTATCATTGGAATCTTTTTCTGGAAAAATTGAAGTTGAGACAGTCGAAAGCAAGATTGAAACTGCTAATAATGAATTAAAAGCCATACGTCTATCTTTAAAAGAAGCTAATGATGCAATTACCGATATCTCGCGCGAAAAAGACCTACTGGCAAGAAAACTGACAAAGATTGACCCAGAGGCTATGTCATTTTCGAATAAATTAGCCAATATCATTCGTGATGTCCCTGTTTTAGATTTTGTTGATCCATATTATGAAGTGAAACAGGTGGTTATAAAAGATATTGAAGATGATATGATATATATGAATGTACCTAAAGTTGATCGATGTATGACGTGTCATATGGGAATTGATCAAAAAGGTTTTGAAGATGCCCCCCAACCATATACAACTCACCCAAATCTGGAATTATACCTTGGAGCTAATTCCCCTCATCCTATGAATGAATATGGCTGTACCGGCTGCCACGCAGGGAGGGGGCGAGGCACCGATTTTATTTCATCTGCACACAGCCCGGATAATGAAGAAATGGCAGCAAGATGGGAAGAAAAATTAAACTGGCATCCATTTCATCATTGGGATACGCCTATGCTGCCTATGAAATATGTAGAAGCTTCATGTTTAAAGTGTCATGCCGGATCAATACCTGTTCAAGCTTCGCCCAAATTGGCCTTAGGAATGACGATTGTTGAGAAAGGAGGTTGTTTTGGTTGTCACCAAATTGATGGTTTTGAAAGTACGCCAAAACCAGGCCCGGGACTGAGGAAGATTGCAACAAAGACGACAAAAGAATTTGCCTTCAAATGGATTTATGAACCCCGTTCTTTCCGAGAAAATACATGGATGCCGCATTTCTTTAAACAATTGAATAGCCAAGATTCTGAATCTCTAATTCGAACAGACCAGGAAATCCACGCAATCGTGACTTATCTATTTAATCGCAGTACAGAATTTAAAATGGAGCGCCTTCCAAATAAGGGCAATGCTGATAATGGACGAATGCTAGTGAATTCGCTGGGTTGTTTGGGCTGTCATGTCACTGAGGGAGAAGAACTTGCTGAAGTAAAATCTGTTAATTCCATACGCCGTGAACATGGGCCAAACCTGATTAAACTAGGTTCGAAGACCAATCAGCGCTGGATTTATAACTGGATTAGTGATCCCCAGCGATACCATCCTGCAACCAAAATGCCGAATTTGCGTCTTTCGAAACAAGAGGCAGCCGATATTTCATCATATTTGATTTCTCAGAAGGATTCAAATTTTGACGATCAGACTGTTCCTGCTGTTGATGAAATTGAATTAGATAAAATTGTTACTGAGTTTTTGGGCTCAAACCTGCGTAAAGAAGAGGTAGAAGCTCGCTTATCCGAAATGAATCTGGATCAGAAATTAAATTATACCGGTGGGAAACTGATTAGGCAGTACGGTTGTTATAGTTGCCATGATATTGGCGGGTTTGAAGATGCAAAACCTATTGGCACACCGCTGACTACGGAAGCGAGTAAACTGATATCCAAACTGGACTTCGGTTATTTCCATGATAAAATTCCACATACAAAATGGGATTGGTTTAGGCTGAAGGTGGATAGCCCTCGCATTTTTGATATGATCCCCCAAGAAGATCATACCTACAAAATGAAAGTAAAAAATCCATTGGAAAAATTGCGAATGCCTCATTTCGGATTGAATGAGCAGGAACTAGATGCAATTGTTACTGTAATTATGGGTTGGGTCAAAGATGAAATTCCTTCTACAAAACTGCCCGTAAGTGATGAACGGAATTTGGCCATTGCAGCTGGTGAAAAACTTATTACTCAGTATAATTGTCAGGGATGCCATTCCATTGATGGCAACGGTGCTGCAATTCTACCAACTGTAGCTTCTTGGTTAGAAGAAATCGCCGACGAAACAACGGCAGAGGATAATAGTTTAGTGCTTTCCTTTGCGCCCCCAATGTTGGATACAGAAGGGAAAAAAGTGCAACCGGACTGGTTATTTAAATTCTTCAAAAACCCAACAATGATCCGACCGAACCTGCAGGTACGGATGCCCAGTTTTACTATGATATCGGATAATGACTGGAATACAATTATTAAATATTTCCAGTTGAAGGATGGACAGACAAATCCTTATGAAAATCCTCATTTAATTGCAAAAAATTCCACAGCTTATAGAGCTGGGGAGGTTATCCAGGATATGGGTGCTTGTAATAATTGTCACTTTTATGGTGATCAAAAACCAAAACAGGCTGCTTTATCCTGGGGTCCAAATTTGGCGTTGACAAAGGAGCGACTCCGGCCAGAATGGTTGGTAGATTGGTTTAGAGATCCGCAGATGATAATGCCTGGTACGAAAATGCCCGCACCGTATATACCAACTGAGGAACCTGTAGCTTCCGTAAGGGAAACCTGGGGTAATGATGTAGCTAAACTGCATTCTGATCCGGAAAAATTACTTGAAGCGTTGCGGGATTATAATTGGGGAATTTCAGGACCGGTTGATGTTTCCGAAATTGTAAAAACCCATCTTGCATCAGAAGGATATGGATTTGTTATTGAAGAGGATGACGATTGGGGTGATGATGACTGGTAAAATTTAAATAAAATTGAATTAAACCCCGTTCTGGTCTTAGTGGAACGGGGTTTTTTATTTATATTCATATCTATTATGAAGACCCGGGCCGCTATTCTGTACGATTTAAATACCTCTTTTGAGATATCTGATGTCGATCTTCAATCGCCAAAAGAAAACGAAGTTTTAGTTAAAATGAGCGCTGTTGGGGTTTGCCATAGTGATTGGCATTTACTTACCGGAGATACTGCACACGCCTTGCCGGTGGTTCCGGGACATGAAGGCTGCGGTAATGTGGAGGAAATCGGAAAAAATGTAACACGGGTAAAGAAGGGTGATAAGATTGCTTTGAATTGGGCACCCAATTGCGGGAAATGCTTTTATTGTACTCATAGCCGCCCCAGTCTCTGCGAAGCGTATACAGAGCTTATTTGGGATGGATATTTGATGGATGGCACCACCAGGATGTCCATTGATGGTAAATTACTGTATCATTATTGTGCACTTTCTTGTCTCTCAGAATATGCTGTTGTACCCGAGGCCTCTTGTGTAATAATGCCGAATGAGATTCCAGACGATGTTGCTGCTTTGATCGGATGCGCGGTAACAACGGGTGTCGGTTCAGCTTTGAATGCAGTTCAAATTAGTAAAGATGATACTGTGGCTGTATTGGGTGCTGGCGGTGTAGGACTCAGTACAATCATGGGTGTTGCATATGCGGGTGCCAGCCAAATTATTGCAATTGATATTGTGCCAGAAAAAGAAATAATTGCAAGGAATGTAGGGGCCACTGATTTTTTGCTTTCTAGTCAGGATACGATAAAGCAAATTAAATCTATAACAAATAATCGTGGGGTTGATTATGCTTTTGAAGCGGTAGGTATACCTAAACTTCAGGAATTAGCTTTTGAAATTGTCCGGCCGGGTGGAACTCTAGTCTTATCTGGAATTACACCAATGGGATCTGAAACAAATTTTTCCGGAGCTGTTCTAACTCGGCAGGAAAAGACGGTGAAAGGATCTTACTACGGCACCTCAGATACAAGCCGTGATTTTCGTAATTATGCTAATTTATTTCTAGCGGGAGAACTGCCAATTGATAAAATGATTTCTCGGTCTTATGATTTAGATCAGGTCAATGAGGCCTACAAAGATATGTTGGCTGGTAAAGGTGGTCGAGGCATCATTCGATTTTAAAATATTATTAACCCAGCATAAATAAAAAAGCCCCAATTATAGGGGCTTTTTTACTATTTTGGTAAAATTTGATTTATTTCTTTTGCGGACGTTCGAAATTAAAATTTACTGTTGTTTTACCACTGCTAACGGTTACTTTTTGACTTAAGGTACGTTTACTGCCAAACTTTTCCTGCCATGCGACAACTTCGTAAGTGCCATCCGGGACATCTGAAATGCTAAAAGTGCCATCATTGCCAGTTACCGCGAAATATGGATGATCAAATACCTGTGTATAATTTTTCATCCAGGGATGAACATCGCATTTAATAACAAAAACGTCTTCAGCTTTATCAAAAATCTCTGTTGTTTGTTTCAGAGATTTTGGCATTCCTTTGTTGAACTCTCTGTTCAATTTAGGAAGTGCGTGTATGTTATGCATGGTTGCATCACTATTAAGGATTTTAATAGTTTGTCCAGCCATTACACCTAATACGTGTGGTGAATATACGCAGCCCTTCTGATCTATGGTGGCAGCAGTAGCTAGTGGCTTACCAGTATAGCTTACACCTTTTAAATAAACTATAACATTTGCCAGGTTACCATCTCCATCTACAATAAATGATTCAGTTTTGGCAGCTTCCTTATGGGATGCAGCACAAACGGGGTCAGCATCCATACGGAGTTTTTTTGCTTTTGGCGGTTTTCCAATATACTTTACACGGCCGGTGACCTCGCCAGCGAAAATAACACTTGCGGCTAAACTGGTAATTACGGCTAATCCTATCATTCTACGCATTATAATTCTCCTGATTAATACAATTTTACTTTCTAAAACAGCCAGCAAATATATATTAATCCAAGATTCCAAATCAAGAAGCTAAGAAATGGTAAAATTATTTAATAATTCTGACTAAAACATTTTTTCATTTACATCTTAGAAGACTAAATTTCGCGACTGTTTTTGAATTCATTATACAAAACACCAATCATTTTACATTAATCAGGAATCATTAATGACTAGTGAGCACCATAAAGAAAATTTCTTGACGAAGTACATCTGGTCCACAGACCATAAGATCATCGGCTTGCAATATGGAATCACCGCGCTATTGTGGCTTCTTTTTGGATTTATCCTAATGCTGATTATGCGGTATCAATTGGCTTATCCGGAGACTCCAATACCAATTGTGGGTGCATTGTTGGGCGAAGGTGGACTGCTCCCGCCTGAAATGTATAATTCTCTGGGAGCAATGCATGGTACAATCATGATATTCTTAGGCGTGGTCCCATTGGCTTTTGGTGCTTTTGGTAACTATTTCGTACCACTTCAAATTGGTGCCATTGATATGGCCTTTCCCAAATTAAATGCTGCTTCTTATTGGATGTATTTTGTGGGCTCAATTATAATGGTAACTGGTTTTTTCGTTCCGGGTGGTGCGGCAAATTCGGGATGGACCTCCTATCCGCCTTTATCTAATATTGCCACCACTGGGCAAACAGTTTGGCTGTGCGGAATGGTATTTCTGATTACATCTTCATTGCTCGGTTCCATCAATATTTTAGCCACTGTCATTCAATTGCGTGCTGAAGGTATGAGTTGGATGCGGTTGCCAATTTTTGTTTGGGTTCAGTTTATTACTGCTTTCCTTTTGCTTTTGGCATTTCCCCCCTTAGAAGCAGCCAGTGTGTTGCAATTAATGGACCGCTTGGCCGGGACTAGCTTTTTTATGCCTAGCGGACTTGTCGTTTCAGGTGTTGCACTTTCCAATACTGGCGGTGGGAGTCCTTTGCTCTGGCAACATCTATTCTGGTTTTTAGCTCATCCCGAGGTCTATGTATTGATTCTTCCCGCGTTTGGCATTGTGGTAGAAGTCATCGCCAACAATACACGTAGACCAATCTGGGGATATAAATCCATTGTTTATGCTGGAATCTTTTTAGGATTCATGTCCTTTATTGTCTGGGCACATCACATGTTTATTACGGGAATGGGAACCACAATGAGTTCCTTTTTTCAAACGACCACAATGATTATTTCCATCCCATCAGTGGTGATTCTGACGGCTTTATTCATGTCTCTTTGGGGAGGATCGATCCGTTATAATACCCCGATGTTATTTGCTCTAGGGTTTCTGCCCATGTTTGGCATTGGTGGACTTACCGGTTTACCTTTAGGCTTGGCTGCGGCCGATATTTATTTGCATGATACCTATTATGTAATTGGTCATTTTCACTATGTTGTTGCCCCAGGAACAATTTTTGCTCTTTTTGCAGGCATTTATTACTGGTTTCCCAAAATGACAGGAAAACGAATGAATGAAACGCTAGGGAAATTACACTTTTTCTTTTCTTTGATTTTTATGAATGGCGTGTTTTTACCCATGATGGCTCAGGGTCTGGCTGGAGTTTCTCGTCGGCTCTGGGATGGAGGAGAAATGTATGCCCATGCAGCTGGAGTACTTTATTTAAACGAAGTGATGTCGGTTTCTGCATGGCTTTTAGGAATGACCCAAATATTCTTTATTGTCAATATGATTATCAGCCTATTAGGTAAAAAGACAGGTGAAGATAACCCGTGGCAGGCTACAACATTGGATTGGTCAGCTACGACCTCACCACCACTTGGACATGGCAATTTTGAAGTAGTTCCAACTGTCTATCGAGGTCCTTATGAATATAGTGTGCCAGGTGCAGACAAAGATTTTACACCACAAAATGAGAAAGCCTAAGTTTTATGGATATTCCTTTTACCGTTAAAGATAGACCTGATACAGGATTATATAATGGGAAATTAGGCATCTGGCTATTTTTGGCTTCTGAAGTGATGCTCTTTGGCGGACTATTCTCAGCTTATGTTTTCCTAAGGACGGGCGCTGAATCTTGGCCGGTTGGATCAGATATTTTGAACGTTCCAATGGCGACCTTGAACACTATATTTTTAATCACTTCAAGTGTGACAATGGTAATGAGTTGGGCATCACTTAAACTGAATGATTTTGGTAAATTTAAAATGTACTTAGGATTCACGATTCTACTTGCCTGCGGTTTTTTGGTGGTCAAATATTTTGAATATACCGCCAAGTTCGAACATCATCTTTATCCCAGTACAAATAATTTTCTAGGTATTTACTTTACCATGACCGGACTCCATGTTTTGCACATTGTTGGGGGTATTATTGTGCTCTTTTATTTTTTGGTGCCAGGAAATAAAATGTGGCAAAGTGACCCTGATCGTTTTGTCAACCGTATTGAGATTGTTGGGCTCTACTGGCACTTTGTGGATTTGGTATGGATATTCCTCTTCCCTGTATTTTACCTATTATAAGGAATCATTATGAGCGAATACACTACTGAAGAAATACATCATCACGTAAAAACCTATGTTATGGTTTTTGTCGCTTTGGCTGCGCTTACCATCGTTACTGTGGCTATTTCCTATCTTGATTTAGGTGTGGTACCGGCGGTGATCCTGGCTTTGATCGTAGCGAGCATTAAAGGTTCATTGGTGGCTTGTTACTTTATGCATTTGATTAGCGAAAAAGTAACCATCTATTGGACCTTGCTGGTAACACTAGCATGTTTTCTGGTTCTCATGTTTGTCCCTTTAAGTACCATGTTGGCACAGGCAAAAATATAGTATGTCGCTGAAATCATTTCACATATTGTTCATTACCTTGTCCACCATAACTGTTGTATGGTTTGGGATTTGGGAGTTAAACCAGTCTGTATTTATCGCTATGGTTTCATTTTTGACTGGTGTGGGCTTGGTTTATTATGGGTTTCGAGTATTAAAAAAATTCCGGACTATTTCCTGATGAAAAAACTCGTTTTTGTTACTATAGGTATTTGCATTTTTCTATTGCCCGAAGTTTCCTATGCTTGTGCTACCTGTTTTGGAGATCCAAATTCTACTGCAACACAGGGAATGAACAAGGCAATCCTAACAATGTTGGGAGTCACCGGTGGCGTGTTAGGTGGAGTTGTAACTTCAATCTTTACACTAAAAAACCGTGCGAGGAAATATGCAGAATATCTACAAAATAAGAAAAAAATAACGGAAAGGTAGACCGCGGTGCTAGAACTGCTTAGATATTTTGGATTACCAACATTTTCAGCTTCAACGCAGGGACCTGCTATTGATGATATCAACGTCTTGGTGCATTGGTTAATGGCAATCCTATTTGTAGGTTGGGGCGCCTTCTTTATTTATACTTTATTTCGGTTTAGGGCATCAAAAAATCCCAAAGCGGATTATCAAGGGATCCGAAGTCATTTTTCAAGTTATTTAGAGGGAGCCGTTGGAGTAATTGAAGTTGTATTACTGCTCGGTTTTGCAATACCAATCTGGGCCAGTCGTGTGAACGATGTCCCTAAAGGACCTGATGCGGTCCATATACGTGTTGTAGGCCAGCAATTCGCATGGAATATCCATTACCCAGGGCCGGATGGCGTATTCGGCAAAACATCTGTTGACCTGGTAGATGAGGTCGAAAACCCCATCGGTTTGGATCGCTCCGAGGAATTTGCCAAAGATGATATTTTTACTGTGAACCAGCTTCATATACCTGTGAATACACCAATAAATATTTCTCTTTCCACCAAAGATGTTATTCATAGTTTTACCCTGACAGAATTGCGTGTAAAACAAGATGCGATTCCAGGGATGGAAATACCAGTATGGTTTGAAGCTACCATGACTACTGATGAATTACTGGAAGAAATTAAAGGAACAGCTAGGGAAGGTAGAGGTTTTGAAATTGCCTGTGCCCAGCTATGCGGCCTGGGTCATTACAGAATGAAAGGGTTCATGACCATACATGAAATGGATGGCTATGAAGCTTGGTTGGCAGAGGAGCAGGAATACTTATCTGAAGAAGAGGAAGATGATTGGGGAGATGACTGGTAAAGTCTGTCTTAAATGAATTTAAAACCCCGCTTAGGCGGGGTTTTTTATTGCCAATATTCATCAAAATATTTTAAAGGAACCTGTAAATTTCAATTCTGTACTTCTGGAAAAAATTCAAAAATGAATTTCACATCAAACAACTGGCTACGTGCATTTTCTAAATTAACCGTTTTATCTACTTTATTTCTTATTTTTGCAGGGGCGCTGGTTAAAAGCCATGAAGTTGGATTATCGGTACCAGATTGGCCGACTACTTATGGCAAACAGATGTTTGCCTTTCCTTTATCGGATATGGTGGGAGGCATATTTTATGAACATGGCCATCGGATAGTAGCGACCATTGTTGGTTTTCTTATGATGGTTCAAGCGATATGGCTGGGATTTTCTTATGAATCGAAATGGCTAAAGAAATTAGGATATATTGCTCTAGGGACTGTAATTATACAAGGCCTCTTTGGCGGGATAACGGTTTTATTATTTCTTCCGCCGCCCGTTTCGATCATTCACGGTATTCTGGCACAGACATTTTTTATTATGACTATTGTACTTGCTTACGGGCTATCTATTGAAAGAAAGAATCGTATTGAAAAAGAATGTCCCAAAGGTCTTCAGAAAGGAGCCATTATCATTGGCAGTGCTATTTATATTCAACTTATACTTGGGGCACTCATGCGGCATACAGGATCGGGTATGGCCATTCCAGATTTTCCGACAATGGGAGGCGTGTGGATTCCAACCTTTTCCGATAATATGATTCATAATATTAATGCAATGTTGTTTGACCTAAATTTTGATATGGTTTCTCGAAACCAGGTTATGATACATTTTATTCATCGGTTTGGAGCTGCAGTGGTAACTGGAGCAATCGGCTATTATGTTTTCCGATATCATTCATTTTTGCAGCAGCATCAGTTGCCCAATAAGACTTTATGGCTGATGGTAATTATTGTTATTGTGCAAGTCACCCTGGGTGCCGCGACGGTGCTATCGGAAAGATCTCCCTATATTGCCAGTTTTCATGTTGTAACTGGTGCTCTTCTATTAGGATCGTGTACATTATTTATTCTTAGGACAAATCCAGTAAAATGGATGGATTGGAAAATCCGATGAAGTTCGAAAAACAAAAAGCCAAGTCAATGTTGAATATATATCTTGAATTGAGCAAACTTAATATTTTATCTCTCGTTTTGGTGGCAACATTTTTAGGTTACTATCTGGGAAATATGGGAATTGGTTCCTGGGAAAAACTATTGTTTACACTACTGGGAACATCATTAACGGCTGCAGGCTCTGGTGCGTTAAATCATTACCAGGAGCGAGAACCAGATAGTTTGATGAAGCGAACGAAAAACCGACCTCTACCAGCAGGATTAATTTCACCTATTCACGTATTACTCTATGGTGTACTTATGGTAATCTCAGGAAGTATTTTGTTGGTATGGAAGGTAAATCTCCTAACTGGATTTTTATCTCTTTTAACCGCATTTTTATATATCATTGTTTATACGCCATTAAAAAGGATTACTTGGTTAAATACATCTATCGGATCAATACCAGGAGCACTACCAATCATTGGTGGCTGGACAGCCGCAACAGGTGAGATCGGCACAATGGCCTGGATCTTATTTGGAATTATGTATTTATGGCAGCATCCTCATTTTTATGCAATTGCCTGGATGTGTAAAGATGATTATACCCAGGCAAATTTCAAAATGCTGCCAGTTCTTGAGCCTGACGGACAACGAACTATTCGTCAAATCTTCTGGCATCTTTTATTGATGATTCCAATGGCATTGCTTCCTGTGATTGAAGGATCGCTAGGTAGTATTTATTTAATCGGTGTAACCATCATTTCTTTTGTATTTTTTTTATCGGCAATTCCACTGGCTAAGGATAAATCCAATAAAAGTGCCTTATTATTATTAAAGGCTTCTGTTTTCTATCTTCCGGCCCTTTTAACGATTATAATTATCGATTTGGGAGTTTCATAATGCCTCGAAAAATAAGATTTATCATTTATGGAATTGTTGCTGTTTTATTAGTAATCACCTATTTCACTAAAGAACCTAATTCCAATAGTGGATTGCCTGTAATTGGGACAATCCCAGAGTTTCATTTTACGGATAGCCAAGGGAATGAAATTAGTCGATTAGATCTGGATGGTAAAGTATGGGTAGCAGATTTTATTTTTACTACATGCACCATGGCGTGCCCTGTGTTAACTGGTAATATGAATCTTATTCACAAAGCATTTAAAAATAATGATAACATCAGAATTGTATCCATATCCGTTTATCCTGAATATGATACGCCACAGGTCTTGAGCGACTATGCATCCCAATATGATGCCAATACAAATCGCTGGCATTTTTTAACTGGGCCAGAAAAAAATGTTCAAGATGTGATAAAAAATGGATTCAAAATGGGTGATTATGAAGATATTATTTTTCATAGTGAAAAATTTGCTTTGGTTGATCAGAAAAATAGACTTCGTGGATACTATAACGGGATGCAACCTGACGATGTCACCCGTTTGAAAAAAGATATGGAAAAATTATTGAAAGAGGATTGATGGTAAATCAAGATAATTTCTGGCTTCGAATTATTTATATTTTTTCCCTCATTATTTCTGTTGCTGTTGCGTTCCTAATTCTGGGTCCAAGGCCAGCAGGAGTTGAGGGAGCATTGGATGTATCCGGATTACCTCTAGTGAATGCTACGATCAATGGCATTACAACTGTTCTTTTGGTTATTGGCTATGTATTAATCCGAAAGAAAAGACGCCAGCAGCATAAAAATGTCATGCTGACCGCCTTTGGTACTTCGGGCGTGTTTTTAGTCAGCTATGTTATTTATCACTGGTTTAAATCTGGCCCAAAAGAGTATACAGGAGAATTCCCAGAAATCTACTTTTTTATTCTAATTACACACATCATTTTAGCTGCAATCATTATTCCATTAGCTTTGATTACACTTTATCGCGGATGGACAGATGATTTAAAAAAACATCGAAAAATCGCAAGAATTACACTTCCACTTTGGTTGTATGTATCGGTTACCGGTGTCGTGATTTATTGCATGTTGTACTGAAAAATAAAAGACGGATTATAATTTTTTAACCAATCCACCAAACTTTTGGTTGATCTCAAAACCTAATCGGTAAAATAGGCCTGACTGAAAGAACCCTACAGTAAGAAATTTAAATTTCAGCAACCGAAGTCGATTAAATAGTTCTTCAATCAATCGAATACTAAGATGGTTTTTTTGGTATGGAGGCGAGATAACAATTTTTTCTAAATGTGCAATACCCGAACCAGTTTTCTTCCAAAATACACCGCCAACCAACTGATCCTTTTTACCAATGATTAATAGAAACTCATGGCGAGACTCAAATTGCACATCAAGGCGGGCTTCTAAAAGTAATCTATGAAAACGAGCTACTTCTTTTGGATGAAAAGGAGGACGGATATTAAAGGGTTGACTGTTTTTATCCTTAACGAGTACAACAAGATCCAAGCGGCCTTTCTTACCCACATCTCTCGTAATGAGTTCTGCAAAATCGGCCGCATCGACATGTTCAAATACGAGCCGCGTTAAGAAATATTTTTCTTCTTCATTTAAGTCTATTTCATCATGTATAAAATGAAGATGTGTTTCAAGGTTTTCTTCTGATATCGATCCGGATCGCATCTCTTTCATAAGATCATTTAATTTTTTCACTAGTTCAGTATTCGCATCTTGAAATGCGGTCATTAGGAAAAATCGAATCCTTGTTTCAGGATATTTTTCCATTAAGACCTGTAGTTTATAATCTTTGTATAAATCTTGAATGATGATTCCACGTGCTTTAAATGTGGCACCAGGATTTAAGTCCAACCATCGTTTATAGCGCAAAGAAGCAAAGACAACTTGTTTCCTTAAAAGCCCAGACTTGTTGACTTCATTGAGAAATTCTTTCACACGTGCAGGTGAAAGTTTCAAATTTTTGTGCGATTTTTTAATGGTGCGCAACATTTTGGAACCAACCTTTAGTCCAAAAACTTCCAATGTGACTGTAAATAAAATTTCCCATTCTGCCATTTTTTTAAGACCTGGAAATTTTCTTTCTGTCTCTAGAATAAATTTCTCATAAAGAGATAAAAAAACATCTAGAATTAATGTCGTTTTTTTCCGTCCAGAAATTGAAATGAGGCGTGTTCCCGTATAATAATCAAACTCTGGTATAATAATATTTCTAGGTGATGCATCGGTAATCTTACGTGTACAGCCCGTTCTCTTCCAAAATTCAAGATATGCGGTTACACCATTCCAAATAAAGTGAAGCCAGCGCATTTGCCAACGATCTATGTATGTACCGGAAGAAATTTCTTTTTGATTTCTATTCAAATATTGCATAACTGTTTCACCAGATATGTATTCTTCGGTGAAAATCTGATGATCTTCCCAATATGATCCGAAATCCTCGACTAATTTGTGATCCTGGATAGATGAAGCAATCGAAATGAGCCAATTTGTTTCTTGGGTAAATTGTTGATGAGGAAGGTCATCATTAATATTGAGCACAAAATTATGAGCACCGCCATTTTTCAACTGCGCCAATACTCTGATTACATATTTGCCATGTCCTTTCCCAATCAGAGTGAACCAAAGACCTCCTGGAACTAAATCACTCAATTGGATATTTTGATTATCTGATAAAATGAAAATTGATTCTCGGATTAATGTTGATTGGTGGATAGCCGTTTCAATCTTTTCTTTAAGAAAATCAGGTATATTCTGGTCAAATTGTAGAATCGAGGACCAATCAAATTGATCTTCAAATTGGTCAGTCCGTATCGAGGTCCTGAAAGCCTCTAATAAAATATCTCGCTTTGCACGGGCCAATTCCGCGAGGGTATGATTCTTGGAAGAGAGCATCCAAAGGTTAAGTTCACCGCGGACTTTTGTAAAATATTTTGGTTCCTTCATTCCCAGATCTGTAATCAGATTAATTAATGCCTGCCCTACATTTACATCTTTTTTTGCAATTTTGGGTCGTTGTCTATAATCAGCCAATAATTCTAAAATAGATTGAAAATGATGTTTTTGGATAAATTGCGAATGAAATGATGACATACTTTCATATTGGCTTGAATAAATTGATTTTTTATATAAACTGATAAACATTTCTCCACTGATGTGGGGCATCAATATTTCCAAGGCGCGTGCCCAATATGCTGAGTCAGGATGAAATTGTAACCTTAATAATTGGTCCTGAATGATAGTTTGATATGTTGCAGAATTTATTCCTTGGTGGAAATGATCTAGAGCTGATTTGACGTGTTGAACATTATTTTGAAACAGGTTGGTAGCTGCCAGATGAAGTGTAACGAGTGTTGGGGCTCCTTCCGGGTAGGACGTTGCATTAATCAAGGATTTATCTTTTTTATTAAAAGGGAGTTTGGCATGGTTCAAAGATAAAATATGGTAGGGTTCAAAAGATATTACTCTGAAACTAACTTCGTTGATAAAATCAACTAAGGAGTTGTTGCCAAGCCAGAGAATTGGATCGCGGATGAGATTTTCAAAACTGATCCTTTTTTCATCCGTATAATAAATAAAATCTCCTATTCTTAATCCTGATTTAGTCCATTTTAAAGGGAGGCCATCATCGAGGTCATATTCCCGGATAGACTTTCCATCCCAGCGTATATCGCCTCGTGTTAAGCGTTTTTCCCGAAGTAACCAGTTTGGAATTTGAATTTCATAATCTCCATGGATGAGACTGATGTAATTCTTTTCATACATGGGCGTAATAATATCAGTAAAATTTTTCAGCACATTTTTACGTTTATAGGTATTTTTTGGTGTGAGCTCATCGTGTTCATGATCAAAGTCACGTTGAATTACGGCATAATTGATTATACGCTCATGGGGTGGAAGAAATGTATTTACTGAGAAGACCAATGAGCTCAAATATATACGTATTTCATCTGGAGACATTGAATTAAGGTCCACAGCGTCATTATTCGGTTCAGGATACAGGAGTATCGTATTGAACTCCTGTCCGTCACCAACCAAGAATACAGAACGTATTGATTCAAAATCCTGAAATAAATTTTCAATTTTTTGCGGTGAGATGGTTTCACCACGGCTGTTTTTATAAATTTCTTTTTTTCTGTCAACAATAAAATAATGTCCTTTTTTATATCTGAAAATATCCCCTGAATAAAACCAGCCATTTATATGGGAACCAGCAATCTCATCTTTATAATATCCAGGTGAAACATAAGGTCCACGCATTAGTAGTTCGTCATCTTCTCCTAATTTGAGTTCTATTCCTGGCAAAACCTTGCCAACAGAGTTAGCTATATATTCTTTAGGCGGTGTCATTGTAATGCCACCGGTAGCTTCCGTCATACCATAGCCGCTCATTAGGTTGATATCATTTTGGTGGAAGAATTTGAAAATATCCGTATCAAGAAACCCTGCTGCTGAAAGTCCCCATTTTAAATTTTCTCCCGTAATGGATTGGGTCGCGTCCTTAATTGCTTTTTCTTCCGACATTTCAATGGGAATGGTTGCGGCAACATGTTCGTAGATTTGAATCCACCGTTTCGGAATAGAAATAAATACAGTTGGTTTGGCAATTTTAAAGTCCCTCAATAAGGTTTTAAATGAGGTGTTTTCAGTGAAAGTGTATGTGGATCCCCAAAATATAGTTCCCATCATCTCAAGCCATCGGCCGAACGTATGATAAAGGGGAAGGTAACATAGGAAGGAATCATTCGATCCAATTTCAGGTAAAGCTAAGGCACGTGCAAAACGCTTTGTAATAATATTGGTTTGATTAAAGATAATACCCTTGGGATTATCTGTTGTCCCGGAGGTATACATTATGGTTGCTAAATCATCCATTTCCTTTTTATTTGGTATTGTTAGAGTTGATTGATAACAAATTTTCAAAAAATCTTCCCATTCATTTTCAATATCAAGACAGACCATATTAAGTGCGTTTGCATCTATTTTTGCATTATTCAACAGATCCCGTGCATCCTCACTTCCAGTAAAAAGGTGTGTAATATCGGCATGATCCAAAACATAATCGAGGTGATCTGCAGATAAATTAATAGGAATAGGTACCACGCGTATATGATAACAAATGCAGGCTAAATCGATAAGTGCACCATTAAGTCGATTTGGTGTCAAAATGCCTATTGTATCATTTTTACTTAGGTTAGTAGCAAAGTAGGATCCGATGTATTGGAGAGTTTTCCAGACATCCCGATAAGAAATGGGGACAACTTTATTTTCGATAATATCTTGAAATAATGGTTTATTTTCGTAATACTCTGCGCGTTGTTTGATTAGTTCATATACATCAAATTTTGATTTCATAATCAATTGATGTAGTAAATCAAACCATTCATTAATTTTATTTTTTTGATAAATAGTTCTATTGATATAAGAAATATGCCCGACAGTCAAAAATTTGTGTATCGATTTCTGGTCGCTTGAATCCAATAAGGTAAGTGCTGTATCAAATAAGTTATTTAGGTTGATATCTCCCCTAAATGCATTATCGATCAATTTTTGCGTATCAGACATTTTTAAAATTATAAAATACATTCATTACATCCTCATCTATATATAGTTGTGCCATGTAATTGTCCTATGTAAGTTTTGATGTGAAACCAATAAATAATGTACTATGGCTAAAAAACTACAATACGCTAATACTCAGGTAGCAAAATACCTTTCGGAAGCTCCTGCTGCTGTAAAAACCTATATCAAGGATTTAGAACAGCAAATCCTCAATTTGGCCAATATCGGTTTAGCATTATCAAAAGAAAAAGATATGAACAGACTTCTGGAGATGATTCTATTAGAAGCTAAGCGGATTGCAAATTCAGATGGAGGAACCCTCTATATGATGACCGATGACGGACGCCTTCGTTTTGAAATTATGATGACAGATTCACTTGATTTTCATATGGGTGGTACCTCTGGAAAGGATATCCCTTTTTATCCTGTGAAATTATATACCGATGAAGGTGAACCTAATAAATCCATGATTGCTGCTTATGTTGGTCTGACAGGTGAAACGGTAAATATCACCGATGCATATAAGGCTAAAGGCTTTGATTTTTCCGGGACAAAGATGTTTGATGAAAAAACAAACTACCGTTCAAAGTCATTTCTTACAGTTCCTCTGAAAAACCATGAAGATGAAATTATAGGTGTTCTTCAACTGTTAAATGCGCAGGCTCAAAAGTCAAAAAAAATCATTTCTTTTACTTCAGAAATTCAAAAAATGGTAGAGGCGTTAGCCAGTCAAGCTGCCGTGGCGATTACCAATAAAAATCTGATTAAAGATTTAGAAAATTTATTTGAATCCTTTATTAAACTGATTGCATCTGCTATTGATGCAAAATCACCCTATACTGGTGGCCATTGTGCCAGAGTTCCTGAGATCACCATGATGCTGGCGGAAGCGGTTCAACAGACAAAAGATGGCCCTTTTGCAGATGTGGCTTTTTCTGAAAAAGAAATGTATGAACTAAAAATAGCCGCTTGGCTTCATGATTGTGGTAAAGTGGCTACCCCGGAATTTGTGGTAGATAAATCCACCAAACTGGAGACAATCTATGACCGCGTCCATGAATTAGAAGCACGGTTTGGTATCCTACGGCGAGATGAAGAAATTAAACGCTTGAAAAAAGAATTAAAATTTGAACGTGATGATTCCTTGCCCTTGGAAGAAAAAGCAGAACGGGTCAAAGATCTGCAAAGGGGTTATCGCAAAACATTAAGACATTTAAAGAGTGATTTGGAATTTGTCAAGGAATCCAATGTTGGTGGTGAATTTATGTCTGGAGATAAAAAGGACCGTGTGCATCAAATCGCAAATTACCGTTGGAAGCCCAATGGGAAAGTGGAGAATTTTCTATCAGAAAATGAAGTGTATAACCTGACCATCCCCCGGGGAACTCTCACTCCGGAAGAACGAAAAGTTATTAATGACCATATTGTTGTTACCATTAATATGCTGGAAGAACTTCCCTATCCAAAACATCTACAAAATGTCCCTGAGTTTGCCGGTGGGCATCATGAGAAACTTGATGGTACAGGGTATCCAATGGGGCTAATGAAAGATGAAATGACAGTGCAGGCACGAATTATGGCCATTGCTGATATTTTTGAGGCTCTCACCGCTAAGGATCGCCCCTATAAGAAAGGAAAAACCCTTAGCCAGGCAATGCGTATTTTGGGCTTTATGAAGAATGATGCTCATATTGATGTAGACCTATTTGACATTTTTGTCAAAGAAAAAATATACCTACAATATGCAGAGGGATTTCTGGATCCTGAACAGATTGATGAAGTTCAGATTTAAATAATTCTTTTAAGCGCTTTTACTTCATCAAGTAGCATAAAATGACATTTGAAATTGCATTCGTAATTATCGTGGTTTTAATTGCCTTTGTACTTTTTGTAACAGAGGCATTCAGTCTGGATGTCACGGCGCTATTGGTATTAAGTGTTCTTTTTATCGGAGGATTATTAACTCCCGAGGAAGCAATATCCGGGTTTTCCAATCCGGCAGTGATTACAATCGCCCTTTTGTTTGTTCTAAGTCAGGCATTGCAGAAAACGCGTGTATTAGAATACCTCATAGTGGGGATCAATAAATTAATATCAAAGTCGAGAATATTGGGTTTGGGCGTTTACTTGCTGACTATTGGATTTGCCAGTGCACTGATCAATAATACTGCTATTGTAGCCATAATGATGCCTGTCACAATTCGTATGGCACATAAATATCATCTGAGTCCTTCAAAATTGTTAATCCCATTGAGCTACGCCGCCATTTTGGGAGGGACATTAACTTTGGTTGGTACCTCTACCAATTTGCTGGTTAATTCAATATACTTGCAACAAGGGGGTATTGAATCGTTGGGCATGTTTGAATTCGCCAAATTTGGTATGATCAAACTTATCATCGGCCTTTTTTATATATTATTAGTTGCACCGAAGCTTTTGCCTTCGCGAACCGTAACAACTAGTTTAACGCAAAGCTACCACTTGGGAGGCTATTTGACAGAAATGAAAATTTCTGCAGATTCCCCTCTTATTGGTAAAACATGTATTGAACGCGGTGTAAACCATAATTATGATATTATTGTGCTGGACATCCAACGACAGGGTCGATTGATTTCCACCAATGTAGGTAATACGGTTCTTGAAAATGACGATATTCTTTTTGTTAAAGGGTCTGTGGAAAGTTTTTTACAAATGAAAGAAGTTGAAAAAGTTACTTTACTTACGGATGAAAAACTGACTCAGAAAGAATTGGAGCAGGAAGACAATATTTTGATTGAATGCATGATAACGGATAAATCTGATTTGGTTGGACAATCGCTCATGAGGTCAAATTTTCGCCAACGCTTCGGTGCTTTTATCTTGGCAATACGACGAGATGGAGATATTTTAAGGAAAAAAATTGCTCATGTTATTTTGCAGGCCTACGATACACTTTTGATTTATGGACCTCAAAAAAAATTGAACAAACTCACAGAACGCGGTGAATTCATTGTATTAGGGGAAGTTAAAGCAAGCCTGAAAAAAGTGCGTTTCTGGTGGTTATCCATTTTTGTGATTTTGTTGGCTGTTTTTTTGGCAGCGGTTGGCGTATTCCCTATATTAAAAGGGGTGCTTATAGGCGTTGTAATTTTGATGGTTTTTAAAGTAATTACTCCTAATGAAGCATATCAATCTATTCATTGGCAGGTTATAGTATTGATTGCAGCTTTGATACCGTTGGGGACTGTGATTCAATCAACTGGAACCGCTGAATGGATTGGGACCTCAATTACCAATATTGTCAATCTTGGTAGCGTGGAATGGCGGCCATATCTGCTTTTAGGCTTGGTTTATCTCATTACTATGATTTTGACCGAAGTATCATCCAATGCCGCTACAGCAATCATTATGACCCCAATTGTTGTTGCAGTTACAACACAAATGAATTTCGATCCGCGCCCATTTATTTTTTCAGTATGTTTTGCGGCTTCAGCATCTTTTATTACACCTGTAGGATATCAAACCAATTTAATGGTTTACGGTCCAGGCGGATATAAATTTTCTGACTTTATAAAAGTCGGGTTACCTTTAGCACTAACTTTATGGGTAATGGCTGTAATTTTTATACCTATAATATGGCCATTTCAATAGGAGATTATGTATGGAATATGGATATAAAAGAGTAATTAATGATTCGTTCGAAAGCGTTGAAATAAAAGCTAGGGAAATGCTTGCCGAACAAGGATTTGGTGTATTAACAGAAGTCAATGTAAAAAATACGCTTAAAGAAAAACTAGATATTGATTTTGGTAAATATCAAATTCTTGGTGCCTGTAATCCGTCCCTGGCATTTGAAGCGCTTTCTAATGAGTTGGGTGTCGGTTTATTTATGCCCTGTAATGTAGTTGTCTGGGAGAATGAAGATAAGTCAACAACAGTTGCTTCTATCGATGCTAAAACGATGTCAGATTTGATTCAAAATGATCAGATTAATGCACTGGCTGAACGTGTAAATGCCTTGCTAAAAATAGCATTAGATGCCATTTAAAGGAAAACAAGATGCCGATGTACGATTATCAATGCTGCCATTGTAATCGTTTTTTTGAAGAATTGGTATTTTCCAGTTCGGTTGCAGATGAAGAAGTAAAATGTCCTTATTGTGGGTATCTAGATGCCCAAAAACAATTGTCTGCACCTGCCGTTGTTGTAGGACATTCATTTGAACCTGCCTGCCAAAAATCGGGTTGTGCTACTCCAGCAGATTCCGCCTATACTTGAGCAAATTAATTTCTGCGGTCGCAGGAATTATACATTAATCCCACAGAACATTTAGTCTAAATTCATCGCTTATGGCTGAAAAAGAACTAGACAGTTCCCGTCTTATCTCATTTATTGAAAATCCGTCCAAAGGTCTGTGGAGTTTGGCGGTTCCCATCATCGCCGGTATGGGTATTCAAACACTTTATACCATTGTAGATATGATTTTTATAGGTCGATTGGGCGGACTATCCATCGCTGCAGTTGCCTTTAATATGCCCATCTTCTTCCTTGTTCTCGGGCTTTCCTTTGGATTGGGAAGTGGAGTAACGGCTTCCATTGCCAGATTTATTGGTTCTAAAAATAAAGTCAGCGCCGATAATGCAGCTGAACATGCCATTGCCATAGCATTTATTATAAGTATAGCCCTAACATCTTTGGGTTTAATATATGGCCAATCTCTACTTGTTCGAGTTGGTTGCACCGATGAGGTTTTACCTTTGGCATGGTCTTATCTAAAGATAAGTTGTTATGGCCTTTCATTTATGGTTTTTTCCATGTTTTTTCGATCAATCCTAGCCGGTGAAGGAGATATGAAACTTCCAATGATAATCGCAGGGCTCGGTACGGTCCTCAATATTATACTTGATCCTATTTTTATATTTTTACTAGGATTTGGAGTGTCTGGTGCGGCAATGGCATCTGTGATTAGTCAGATCATTGTCTTCATCATTTTTGTTTATATGTTATTTATAAAAGAGCATGCTTATATCAGTTTCCGGATGCACGATTTTTCTCCATCAAAATTTATACTCCTTGATATCATAAAAGTGGGCATTCCTTCATCTATGTCCATGATTATTATGGCATTTGGCCAATTAGTTTTTAACCGGATTTTAGTTTATTTTTCTACTGATGGTGTGGCTGCTTACCAGGTTGGAGGAAGGGTAGAAATGTTGATATTTTTACCAATTATGGGGATTGCTTCGGCCTTAACAACAATGGTGGGTATGTTCTATGGTGCCAAAGAGATTGAAAAAATAAAGTTTATCGTAAAATATGGTCTTTCCTGGTCAATTTTTATAACGGTCATTTGTGCTGCCATACTATTTGTATTTGCACCACAAGTAACGCGTTCTTTCACCAATGATGTGGTAATTCAAAATTTGGCCGTATCATATTTGCGCTATATGTGTTTTATTTTTCCACTCATTTCAATTGGTCTAACAATTGGCCGTATTTTACAAGGAATGGGTCTTGGTATGCCTTCATTGATTATCACGGCAATTCGAGTGTTGATTGTAGCTACTCCTTTGGCACTCTATTTCACTATGATTTTAGATAAACCAATTGAATGGATTTGGATTGCCATGGTGATTTCTTCTGTGGTGGCTACAATAATTTCAATTATATGGATGAAGGTTGCTTTTCGAAAGCTGCTGTTTGCGATAAAATGAGTTTACTCCAATCCCATTATAGAACCTGTAATCTTTGCGAGGCTATGTGTGGCTTAGTAATAACTACCAAAAATGGAAATATTGACAAAATTGAAGGGGATAAGAAAGATCCCTTGAGCCATGGCTACATTTGTCCCAAAGCTTTGGCCTATAAAGATCTCCATGAAGACTCAGATCGACTGAAGTTTCCAATTAAAAAAGTTAAAGGAAATTGGGAAAAGATTTCATGGGAAGAGGCATTTGATTTTGTTTCTGAAAGGATAGGTGATATCCAGGAAAAATATGGAAATAATGCGGTGGGTATATACCAGGGGAATCCATCGGTACACAATTACGGGACTCTATTATATGCGCCAGCGTTTATTAATGGACTAGGTACAAGGAATAGATTCTCAGCTTCTACTGTAGATCAAATCCCTCATCAATTTGTTGCTTATCAAATGTTTGGCCATCAATTGTTAGTACCTATTCCTGATATTGATCGTACGCAATACATGATCGTCATAGGTGGTAATCCGGTTGTTTCAAATGGGAGTCTCATGTCTGCTCCGGATGTGAAAAATCGCCTCAAAGCAATTCAAGAACGGAACGGAAAATTCATTGTGATAGATCCGCGAAAAACGGAAACCGCAATGATTGCTGATCATCATTATTTCATCAAACCTGGAACCGATGTTTATTTTCTTATCGGCTTAATTCAGGAGATAATTAATAATGAATGGATGAAGCTTGGGCATTTAGAAACAGTTACCAAAAACTTGGACCATTTTCTTAATGTCATCCCTCAAATTGAATTGGATACCATTTCAAACATAACAGGTATTTCTTCGTTAGCGATTCAACAAATAGCAAGGGATTATTGTAAAGCAGAATCCGCTGTTTGTTATGGACGAATGGGAACATGTACACAAAGATTTGGGGGCACAGTCCATTGGCTGATCAATATATTGAATATCATTACCGGAAACATGGATTCTCCTGGAGGCGCCATGTTTACTACACCTGCTTTTGATACATTGGCTAATCCACGCACAAGGGGACACTATAATAAAGGTAAAAGTCGTGTTCGAAAAATTGCTGAATTTGCTGGTGAATATCCAGCCGTAACTATGGCGGATGAAATGTTAGTGGAAGGTGCTGAACAGATTCGTGCAATGGTGACTTCTGCTGGTAATCCGGTGCTCTCAGTTCCCGGTGGTAAAAAACTGGACCAAGCATTTGCTGGTTTGGAATTTATGGTTTCGATTGATTATTATATTAATGAGACTACCCGTTACGCAGATCTTATTCTTCCTCCAGCTTTCAATCTCCATGGAGCTCATTTCGATATTATTTTTAACGTTTTATCTGTGCGCAATACAGTTAAATATTCTAAAGCTGTATTTCCAAAAGAGTCTGGAACGAAGTACGATTGGGAAATTTTTATCGAACTAACTAAACGCATAGCTCAGAAGAAAGGAAGAAAATATCCAAAGCTTAATCATTTTTTATCAAGGAGATTTGGTCCCGAATGGCTCCTTGATTTTGGAATTCGTTTAGGTAAGTACGGGAGCTTGAAATCATTTTCTAAATGGAATGGCCTTTCGCTAAATAAAATTAAACAACAGGTACATGGTGTAGATCTTGGACCGTTAAAGCCTTGTTTACCAAAACGCTTATTTACTTCTGATAAAAAAATTGATTTATCGCCATCCATTATTGTTGATGACTTAACCAGAGTAAAATCTTATTTGGGTCAATCCGAACAAAATGGCGACCTCACGTTAATCGGTAGGCGTCAACTTCGCAGTAATAATTCATGGATGCATAATTGCCGTTCATTAATTCGGGGTAAAAATCGATTTTTATTGCTGATCAACCCTTTGGATGCCGAATCAAGATCAATTCGAGAAGGGAGTAGGGTAAGGGTTAAATCACCCAAGTTTCAGTTTGAATTGGATGCAAGATTAACAGATGAAATGATGCCAGGAGTCATCAGTATTCCGCATGGGTGGGGGCACGAAAGTGAAGAGACTTTACAAAAAATAGCAGTCGAAAATGGTGGCGGAAACCTGAATGCATTAGGCGATGATAAAGCATTTGATCCTGTTTCTGGAAATGCTGATCTTCACATTCGAAATATTCAAGTGACGCCCCTTCGATAAGAAATGCCTGACTCATACAGAACCATTTTTGTAAATTGAATCGACTGTATTTTCTTTATTAGGAGGTTGTATGTCTTTGCTTTCCACTTCAGATATTCAGGCGGCACTGCGTGCTTTAGATGGCTGGTCTGAACAAAATAATGCGATCCATAAAACCATTAAATTTGATTCCTATATGGATGGGATAAACTTTGTCAATCAGTTAGCAGAAGTAGCGGAAACACATAATCACCATCCGGACCTCATTGTTGGCTGGTGCCGCGTGGATGTTACTTTCACCTCCCATGACCAAGGCGGTGTGACCAATCAATGCATTTCTATGGCAAAGGCTGTTGAATCCATTCTTAATATTTAACGCAAGCTTATACATGATCAAGTTTATTTGCACACTTATTTTATGTTCTACACTATTGATTGGCCAAAATGCCACATCAGCCATGAAGGCAACAGCCAACCCACTCATAGATGGGAATGTCATTGATGATCCTGCCTGGGCGGATGCACCTGCCGTAAGCACATTTATTCAAAAAACACCTGATGAAGGTGAACCCGTTTCGGAAGAAACAATTGTAAAAGTAATGTATTCGGAAAAATATTTTTATGTGAGTATAATTGCCTATGATAGGGAACCGAGTGGTATTGTCATTTCAGATACACGTCGAGACGCGTCCTTAAATAATTCGGATAGTTTTTCTTTTGTTATCGATACATTCAAAGATTACCAGACCGGTTATGTATTTGGCACAAACCCAGCGGGGATAGAATTTGATGCCCAGATCACTGGTGGAGGTGAGGAGGGGAGCATTAGTCGACGATTCAGTATTGGAAGTGGCAGCGGATTTAATGTGAATTGGGACGCTGTATGGGAAGTTAGAACAAAAAGAGGCGATTATGGGTGGAGTGCTGAGTTTGCCATTCCATTTAAAACACTTAGGTATAAAAAAGATAAAGATCAATCCTGGGGTATCAATTTTGAACGGGTTATCGCCCGGAAAAAAGAGGAGGCTCACTGGGCACCCATTTCAAGACAATTTACTATGAATCGACTTGTATCTGCCGGCACACTGACAGATATGAATGTACCCACTTTTAGAAATATCAAGGTCATGCCCTATGGTTTAGGGCAACAAAATGACGTATCAATTGAAGATAAATCAAATACAGATAAAGCCAGTGATATTGGGATTGATGCAAAAATTAGTGTGGGATCATCAATGGCCTTGGATTTGACCTATAATACAGACTTTGCCCAGGTAGAAGCAGATGAACAGCAGATTAATCTGGATCGGTTCAGCCTTTTTTTCCCGGAAAAACGATCTTTTTTTCTCGAAAATGCAGGACTTTTCTCTGTTGGTACTGGAGGTGGATATTTTGGTCCCGATATTGAAATGTTCTTTAGCCGTCGGATTGGTGTCGGGGACGATGGTACACCAGTGCCTATCATTGGTGGCGGAAGATTAACAGGCACCTTATCAGGTATGAAAGTGGGTTTATTGTCAATGCGGACTGATGCGGTAAGAGATGTGACTGATCAAAACCAATATTCAGTTTTACGGTTGAAAAAGGAACTGCCAAACCGTACCCATATTGGTGGCATGTATACAGCCTTAGATCATTATGGTGAAAATGGATATATAAACCAATCCTATGCAATTGATGCTCAATTGGGAATCGGTGAATTGAGTAAAATCGTTGCATTTGCCGGATTCACGGATACACCGGGTTTAGAAAGTGACAACGCCTATGCATACAGGATCGAAGTAGCTAGAGACACAAAGCAAATTTCTACTGTATTTTCTTATGCAGAAGTTGGGGAAGGCTTTAACCCGGAGATGGGATACCTAAAGCGGGAGAATTATCGAAAATGGTCTGGGCGAATCTTCACACGATTCCGTCCGGAAAATAAGTTTGGGATTCTGGAAGTCCGCCCTCATGTGAACTTCGACGGCTATTGGAAACAAGATGGCCTTTGGGGAGATGATAAGATAAAGCACTTTCAGGAGTCAGGACGTTGGCATATCGATAATCATTGGGAGTTCCGCTCAGGTTTTGAGATTCATACGGGGATGAATATTGTGAAAGAAGGAGTGTTGGAACCATTTGAAATATCTGATGGAGTAACCGTTAGGGATGGAACATTCAACGACAAAGAAGCACAGATTATGATAATGACCAATCAGGCAAAGCCTATTAGTTTCACTTCTATGAATCGTATGGGTGGTTTTTTTGGTGGAGATCGATTGAACGTAACCCCTGCGATAAAATTTCGTTATAAAGACCACTTTACGTCTGAATTCAGTTCAAATTATAATAAAGTGAATTTGCCTGGTGGTAAATTCACTACAAATCTGCTCCGGGCCCGGTTGACCTACGCTTTTACACCCAAAATGTATATTCAATCTTTGCTTCAATATAATAACCAATCCGACCAATGGTCAATGAACTGGCGTTTTATATGGCAACAATCTGCAGCTACTGGGCTATATGTTGTGTATAACCAGACCGAAGATTATGATGGTATCCCAATTGCTTCCAGTACAAAATCATTTGTAATGAAATACAGTTATTTATTTGATGTATTGAATTAGGTAATGCTGACTTTTATCGAGATGTCTAAAACATCATATAAATCAATATCATTAATCATTTTTCTATTTTCTTTTCTTATGGGTGGTCCATCCAATTCAGATATGTTTACTAATGCATTCCAAGCAAAATCAAATCCAAAGATGGATGGTGATGTGCTTAATGATCCGGCTTGGGAATCGATACCAGCTATAACAACATTCACTCAGAAATCACCCGATGAAGGTCAGATTGCTACAGAAAAGATGGAAGTAAAGGTCATGTATTCTGATGAGTTTTTTTATGTGTCTGTGGTATGTTATGATTCCAATCCTGAAGGTATTGTGATAACTGATACTCGTCGAGATGCTGTATTGAGTAATTCCGATAGTTTTTTATTCATCCTCGATACATTTAAAGATCAACAGAATGGCTATGTCTTTGGTACCAATGCGGCTGGCATTGAATATGATGCCCAGGTGAGTAATGGCGGAGAAATGATATCTATTAGTAGTAGTCGCCAATCTGTTGGTACAGGTGCGGCCTTTAATATTAACTGGGATGCATCTTGGGAGGTGGAAGCACAAGTGGGTGATTATGGCTGGAGTGCTGAGTTTGCAATACCATTCAAAACATTACGATATACTTCAAAAAAGAATCAGGAGTGGGGTATTAATTTCCAAAGAACGATCGCACGTAAAAAGGAAGTGGTATACTGGTCACCAATCCCACGGCAATTCAGTTTAAACCGGCTCATTCTTGCCGGTACGATTAAAGGCATAAATGTACCTGGAACAAGAAATTTTAAAATCATGCCTTATGGTTTAGGGCAACAGAATGACGTATCAATTGAAGATATATCAAATATAGATAAAGCCAGTGAAATTGGTATTGATGCGAAATTAGGTATAACCTCAAGTTTGAATCTTGATATGACATATAACACGGATTTTGCTCAGGTTGAAGTTGATGAGCAGCAAATCAATTTAGATCGTTATAGCCTATTCTTTCCTGAAAAACGCACATTTTTTTTGGAAAATGCTGGTTTATTCTCTGTAGGAGAAAATACATATTACGGTCCCGATATAGAGATGTTTTTTAGTCGAAATATTGGAATCGGTTCCGGTGGTGAGCAAGTACCTATTTTGGGTGGTGCTCGTCTAACAGGAGCCCTAGCTGGCATGAAAGTAGGTATGTTAAGTATGCGCACAAAAGCTGTAGAGGATGTCACTAATAGTAACAATTATTCAGTATTTCGACTAAGGAAGGAATTACCGAATCGAACTTCTTTTGGTTTTATTGCGACGGATCGTACGGGATTAGAGGATGATGGTTATACGAATCGCGCATATGCAATAGATGGTACTTTGGGGATTGGAGAGTCAACTCAATTAATAGGATTTGCTGCAAAAACAGATCCCCCACCTGGTATCGATGATGACGCTGGTTCCTATGCATATATGTTGGAAGCAAATCGAAATACCCAAGCATTTACAACGCAAATTAGGTATAGTGAAGTCGGTCAGGATTTTAATCCCGAAATTGGATATGTCAAGCGGTTAGGATATAAAAAAGTGTTATTTCGGATATTAAATCGCACGAGGCCGAAAGATTTATTTGGCCTTCTTGAAATTCGTCCTCATATCACCTACTATAGTTACTGGAAATTAGATGGATTCCAGGAGACTGGTTACTTACATATTGATAGTCATTGGGAGTTCAGGAATGGATTTCGAATTGATACTGGAATTAACTTTCGTACTGAAGGCGTTTCTGAAGCCTTTGAAATTGTTGAGGGTACAATCGTGCCTAAGGGTACTTTTAATAATAAAGAAATTCATATTCGAACTAACACAAATCTTACAAAACCGCTTAGCGTTACTATGACGAATACAATTGGTGGGTTTTTCAGCGGAAACAGAAGGAATACGAATACCACGTTACGATTTCGTTTTGGTGACCGTTTTACTTCAGATTTAATTTCAAGATATAATGATGTTGATTTACCTGAAGGCCAGTTTGTTACCCATTTGATTCGGTCAAGATTAACATATGCTATATCCCCGGAAATGTATATTCAGTCTCTATTGCAATATAATAACCAATCCGACCAATGGTCAATGAACTGGCGTTTTATATGGCAACAATCTGCAGCTACTGGGCTATATGTTGTGTATAACCAGACCGAAGATTATGATGGTATCCCAATTGCTTCCAGTACAAAATCATTTGTAATGAAATACAGTTATTTATTTGATGTATTGAATTAGGTAATTCTGACCCGTATCGAAGGGGATTTTATCTTATATTTGCTCATATTGTAAGGTTGATTTAAGTGAATGAACTGATTACCGGTCTTCTTCAAGAATCGATAAGTGGTATTGCCCTTGGCAGCATCTATGCCCTGATTGCGCTCGGGTTCACCCTCATTTATAAAGCATCGGAAGTGGTAAACTTTGCACAGGGCGAAGTCATGATGGTGGGTGCCTATGTAAATTTTTTCTTTGTATCCTATTTTTCATCTATCGTGGGGGATGTAAATGGTTGGGTTTTTTTGCTGGCTTTTTTGGGCTCGATCATTTTCGCAGTAATATTTGGAATTATTTTAGATTTTATCATTAATCGCCCCTTGAAGGATGAACCTGTTTTTTCCATTATTATGGCTACTATCAGTCTGGCCATTATTTTGAGGGCTTTAACAGCTTTGATTGCTGGACCAATAAGTTTGGTACCCCAATCCCCATTTGGTGGGAGTGTAATGAAAGTTGCAGGTGTCGTGGTATCTTACCTAGATCTTTCAATCATTTTCAGTGCGGTAGTATTAATGGGACTCTTTTTTGTCTTTTTTAACAAAACACGCTGGGGTATAGCGATGAAAGCCACATCCGAGGATTCAGAAGCTGCCCAATTGATGGGTATACCGGTAAAAAAAGTATATATGATTGTGTGGGTTTTCGCAGCTATAGTTGGGGTAGTCAGTGGGATTCTGTTGGCACCTCGTATGTCCCTATTAGATACATCCATGGGATTCCTAGGATTGAAAGCCTTCCCGGCTGCAATTCTGGGAGGATTTGGATCCATCCCCGGTGCAGTGGTAGGTGGTATTATTTTGGGCGTCATTGAGACGGTCAGCATGGGAACACTTTCATTCCATTTTTCATGGATCAAGGAGATAAATGATATTATAGTTTGGATTGTTTTGATCGTTGTGCTCATGGTACGCCCCGATGGTTTGTTTGGTAAAGCAAAGGTTAAACGGGTATGATCAAAGGACGCTACGCTGACGAAAATCTAAAGTGGATTCCACTGATTATTATGGCTGTATTTGCTTTACCCTTCCTTATAAAAAGTGCCACATTTAGTTATAAATATTATCTCTATGTAATAAATATGGCCGGAATTTATATCATTTTGACTGTGGGACTGGATTTACTAAGCGGTTTCACTGGACTGATTTCCTTAGGGCATGCTGGATTTTTAGCCATTGGCGCATATACTTCAGCTATTTTGGTTGATCAGGTTGGCCTGCCATTTGAATTATCATTGATTATTACACCAGTCATTGTCGGGTTTTTCGGGTTAATCATTGGTTTTCCTGCACTCAGGATTGAAGGTATGTATTTGGCACTTACGACAATGGGATTCGGCTTCATTGTAAAAAGAATGATTATTGCATTGCGTGATTGGACGGGGGGCTCTGGTGGTTTGCAAGTCTCCAATGCGACGCTTTTAGGAATGGATGTCAAAAGTGACTGGGATAATTATTTTTTTATATTCACATTTACTATATTGGCAGTGGTGGCCGGGCGCAGGATTATCCATTCAAAAATGGGTCGTGCATTTATGGCGATACGAGATTCAGAACATGCAGCTGAAGCCTCTGGAGTGAACATGGCTAAGTATAAACTGATAGCGTTTTTCATATCAGGTATATTTGCAGGTTTAGCTGGTGTTCTTTTCGCCCATACGAATAATTTTATATCTACCGATCATTTTGATATTTTGCTTTCGATTTATTTTTATGTAATGGTACTGGTAGGAGGTATGGGTTCCATTTATGGTGCAGTACTGGGCACATTATTTATCGTCTTGATGGAAAATCTGTTTATTCCATTATTCGAGGATGGTTTATCTCAATTTATTGCAACTGAGTCCGGTGATATACAAGCATTGATTTTCGGTTTAATAATGCTCTTATTTATTATATTCCAGCCCTTAGGGTTATATGGTATGTGGCTTAAGATGAGAATTTATTGGAAAGTTTTTCCTTTCAACCCGCGTAAGAGGTTCACCTAAACCAAGGAGGTGGTTATGAAACAACTTCTATCAATCGTATTAATGTTAAGTCTGATGTTGATGGGGTGCGATACCCGGTCAGCTTCTCCTGGAATTACAGATGAAGAAATCTTGATCGGGAATATTCAGGATTTGAGTGGCCCGATCAAAGAATTGGGCCTACTAATTCCTGCTGGTTCACAGTTATATTTTGATTATGTAAATGAAAAAGGCGGCGTACACGGTAGAAAAATCCGCATGGTTACGGAAGATCACCAGTACAATCCCCAAAAGGCAGTTGTTGCTGCCAAAAAACTGATTGAAAAAGATCAGGTTTTTTGTCTTTACAACGTAATTGGTACATCTACAGCCGAAGCTATTCGACCTATCTTAGAGGAGAACGGAGTACCATTGATTGCTCCCGCAACCAATTCCAGTACCATGTCTGATATGACCAGACCAGCAGCAAAATATATTTTTCACACCGATGCTGGTTATGATTTACAAACAAGAGTATTAATTGATTATATAATGGAGAACAACCCGAATGCTAAAATTGGGTTTGCTTACCAGGACGATGATTATGGTGCAAATGCTTTACTGGGTTGTGCTGAAGCAGAAGAAAAACATGGAATCACTGTCCAAAAAGAATCATTCCAGCGTGGAGCCACAGATTTTGTTGGTCAAACATCTAACTTTATGAAGGGCGGAGCTACGGATGTAATTATTGGTGGAATCGTTCGTGAGCCTGTAACCATTATGAAAACGGCACAAGCTATTGGCTACAAAGCACGATTTTATGGTTTAGGACCTACTGTTGATCCACGGGTTGCAATGCTGGCTGGAGAAGCCGGGGAAGGATTTATAGCTGCGTATTGGGCATACTATCCCGATTCTGACGAACCTGGCCCTACTTTGTATAGAGAACTCTGTGATAAAAATAATGTGCCGGAAAAAATGCGTGGCCCTTATCATTATTATGGTTTTGCTACGGCCAATGTATTGGTGGAGGGACTGCGAAAAGCAGGGAGATATCCTACCCGTAAACGCTTAGTGAGTGGTTTAGAATCCTTAAAAAATTGGAATAATGGTGCATTTCCACCCATTACATACAGCCGGAATGATCATGCTGGAGTCGAGAGCGTAATTTTGCTGCAGTTGCAAGGCGGAAAACAAGTTGCTATCTCTGACTGGTTAGATTAATAAGTATTAATTAAACCATCCTTAATTGTCATTGCCTGCCTTCCTGATTTTTACGAAGGTGGGCAGTGACTTTTTTTATGAGTGATTTAACCATTAAAAATCTATGTATGCAATTCTCTGGTGTGATGGCACTGGATGATGTTTCATTTGAAGTAAAATCAGGAGAAATATTTTCGCTTGTTGGGCCTAATGGTTCCGGGAAATCTACCCTATTTAATTGCATTAATGGTTTCCACCGGCCACAAAAAGGCAAAATTCAATACAGAGGTCAATCCTTAACCAAATGTCAGCCTCATGAAGTGGTGAAATTGGGCATTTCCCGTACTTTCCAAAATCTGCAGAATGTGCCTTATATGACAGTATTAAATAATATACTTATCGGTGCCCACCAAAGAATTACGTTGAAAGAAACTTTATATCGTTGGCTAACAACAGCGCAGCGAGAACGAGAAGAGGCCATGGCGCTCAAAGTAATGGACTTTCTGGGGATTACGAATTTTGAGCAAAAATATCTCAGTGGTCAACCCTATGGTATTCAGAAACTGGTGGAGATTGGACGAGCTTTAATCAGTCAACCTAATTTAATTCTTATGGATGAGCCAGCGGCAGGAATGAATGACCAGGAAACAATAGAAATTGCGAAAATTATCGGCGAAATCAGGGATGGATTGGGCATCACTGTATTAGTTGTGGAGCACGACATGAATCTGGTCATGAAAATATCCGATCGTGTCTGTGTCCTCGATTCGGGTCATGTTTTGGCGCTGGGTACACCGGAAGAAGTAAAGCAGCATCCTGAAGTAATTAAGGTATTTTTAGGGGAGCAAGCCCATGCTTAAGCTGATCGGCGTGGAAACATTTTACGGTAAAATCAAAGCACTCCACGGTGTATCCATGGCGGTAAATGAGGGTCAACTGGTATGCCTCCTGGGTGCTAATGGTGCCGGGAAAACAACCATTTTAAAAACAATTTTTGGTATCGTTGAACCGGAATACGGCACCATCCATTTTAATGACAAGCGTATAGATCGTAAAGATCCTGAAGAAATCATCAAATTGGGGATATCTCATGTGCCTGAAAACAGGCGCATTTTTCCGGAATTAACGGTGCATGAAAATTTGATGATGGGTGGTTTTCTTATAAAGGATAAAGATTTGTTTGAGAAACGTTTTAAAAAAATAACAGATTATTTTCCGGTATTGTTAAATCGTAGTAATCAGCAGGCAGGCACATTAAGTGGTGGGGAACAACAAATGCTGGCTATTGCCAGAGCATTAATGCTAGAACCAAAACTATTGCTTCTAGATGAACCTTCGCTTGGACTTTCTCCGAAATTAGTCCAAGAAATTTTTTCAATTATTAAAGATCTCCATAAATCAGGAGTCACAATATTACTGGTAGAGCAAAACGTGAACCATGCATTGAAAATTGCTGATTATGGTTATGTACTCACTTCCGGGAAGATTTTTTTAAGCGGCACCTATGATGAGTTATATGAAGAAGAAAAAGTACGGGAAATGTATTTAGGTGAAGGGAAATATACCCGTCGTGCAAACTTATGGAGTGGTATCAGGTGAATATTGATTTAAACAAGTATAATACGATTCCAAAGCTATTCTGGCGTCAGGTAAAAAAAATCCCGGATAAAACAACAATGTGGAAAAAACAGGATGGTTTATGGAAAGGCTTAACTTGGCAACAATACGGCAAATTTTCAAAAGACATTGGCAATGGACTTTTAGCTTCTGGTGTAAAAAAAGGCGATAAAATTTCCATACTTAGCCAGACCCGACCGGAATGGGTCATGTGCGATATGGGTATTATCTGCATCGGGTGTGTCACCGCCCCGATTTACCATTCCAATACCAATGAGCAGGTATTCTATATAGCTAATCAAAGTGATAGTGTTTTTGCCTTTGTGGAAGACCAGAAACAATTAGATAAAATGCTTGCGATTTGGGACCGTCTACCCAATATCAAAAAAATCATTGTTTTGGATCGGTATCACCCACTGAATTTGCCTAATGTATATTCCTTGGACCAATTCCTAGAACTTGGGCGTGAATATGGGAAAGAACATCCCGATCAATTTGAAGAATTGATTGAGACTTGCCAGCCTGATGAAGTAATCAGTTTTACATATACCTCCGGTACTACTGGGAATCCAAAAGCGGCTATATTCACGAGCAGAAATATCATTGCTAGCTCAAAGCATTTACCAGATGCAACAGGGTTGAATTCTGAAGATCTTTATGTTTCCTACTTACCCTTGGCCCACATTGCAGAGCGGTTAATTGGTCATTTTCTACGGTTCTTTGTGGGGAACCCTACTGTATTTGCTGAGAGCATGGAGGATATGCCCCAAAATATCCGACAAACCGGCCCAACAGTTGTTTTTGGTACACCTCGAGTATGGGAGAAATTTTATTCAAGAATTTTAACAGGGATTGATGATGCCACCTGGATTCAACAGAAAATATATCATTGGGCAATTCATATCGGTAAAACCATCTGTGAAGTCAAGGAAGCCGGGGGAAAGCCTAGCTTGTGGCTGCAAATGAAAGCGGTAGTAGCCAAATTTTTCATTTTGGATAAAATCAAAGACATTTTTGGTGGAAGGATTCGTTATATGTTGACGGGGGCGGCACCAATTTCAAAGGAAATTCTTCACTTTTTCTATTGGGTAGGCTTGCAGGTATTCGAAGGATATGGTATGACTGAAACTTCTGGTATCATATCAATACAAACGGAGGGTGAAGTAAGAATTGGTTCAGTGGGACGCGCTACCCCTGGCACCGAATTAAAAATCTTGGATGATGGTGAAATCTGTGTGCGTGGAGAACAAAATATAAATAGTTATTATAAGAATGAACAAGCCACTGAGGAACTGTTAAAGCCTGATAGTAAAGGTGGATACTGGCTTCATACAGGTGATGTGGGATATGTTGATGAGGATGGATATTTATTTATTACCGATCGGAAAAAAGATATTATCATCACTGCCGGTGGAAAAAATGTGGCGCCTCAAAATATTGAAAACTTGATGAAAACCAGTCCTTATATATCGCAAGCGATGGTCTACGGAGATCGAAAGCCATATTTGACAATGTTGGTTACTTTGGATGAAGATGAAATCACCAAATTTGCTCGAGACCGCAAAATACTATATAAGGATTTAAGTGATTTATCCAAAAAAGAAGAAGTGATAGAATTAATGAATGCAATTATGAAAGATAAGAACAAGGAATTAGCTTCATATGAGTCCATTAAAAAAATCCGTATACTTGAAGAAGATCTAGATCAGGATAAGGACGAATTGACACCAACATTAAAGGTGAAAAGAAAAGTGGTTACAGAACATTATAATGAGCTCCTGGAAGGAATGTACTCATGAGTAAAAGAGTGCATTTTGTATTTCTCTTAATTTTTTTTATTGCTTGTGAAGATAAGGAAGAACCCAATCCACTAGTTGGAACATGGAACATGACTTCTGCTTCGGGCGGAGTCTACATAAAGGTGAATAAAACGCAGGAAATTTTTATGGGTCTTACTCAAGGAAATATCGAAGTCTCAACCATTTCCAATGGAATAACAACTCAGACACATGCATTAAGCCAATTTTTTGTTAACAATAGTGATGATGGATTATTTATAAATGCTTACGAATATTTTGATAATATGGATGTTAATTATTATATCAACGATTATATCTCATCTTTAGATCAGTACGACCAGTCATCGGTTGATATTTATACGCCCAATGGATATTATGGATATGTAGGGACCCAATTTAATTACACATGGTCAGAGAACTCTTTTACGGTGAATGCAGATACTGTTTATCGCCGACTTTACATCGATGGTAATTATGTTATGGATTCAACTCGTTATGCTGTTGCTTCGGGGACTGTGACACAAATAGGTACTGAAATCGAAGCAAATCAAAATTTTTTAATGCCGGATCAATTATCATTACCCGATGATGTTACAATCACGATCAATGACGATGGTACAGGAGAAATAGAGGAAACTTTTGAAGGATTTGAAGAAAGATCTGATATTGAATGGGAGGCGACCGATACAACCTTTATTTGGAGATACTGTGAAGAATATGATGGTGAAATCGAATGTAATGATGGTCCTGAGTTTATGTATCAAATAAGTGAGGGATCACTCATCTTATCAGATGAACAAGATATTTGCGAAGAAATGGGAGATAGTAGTGGCGTTTATTGTGATCAAATGATGTTTTATCAATATGGTATAGAGATGGGCACCCTAGATGATTTTTGGATGGAAATGGAAGTTGTTTTTTCCAAACAGGCCGCTGCTGCAAAATTAACCAATGAAATTAGTCGGCAAAAGAAACCTAGAATTGGAAAATATTCGATTTTAAAAGGGTTTAAACCCAATAAGTAATTCCATTATTTAGTAGTGGTTAGGCATATCGAACCACTACAGTTTATAGTTTAATAAAGATTTTCTTTTTGTACATCCAGGCAAGTATCAGCCAAAACATCAATACATGAAACAGGGCGAATAGCAGAGAGCCATTTAGGTCGCCTGCCAATGGCTGGAAGGCTGTTTTATATAGGTAGGAATAGCCGGAAACCAGTTTTCCATCTAGATCAAATTTTATTATAAATAAAATTTTGGCCCAGATCCCAGAGGCCGCAAAAATAAAAATTGAATTGGAACCGAAAATGACAAATGGCTTTGACCAGAGCTTTAAACCTTGAACATCAATGAGCCAAATCATGGCAGATAAAACAATGGTTGCAATTCCACCTGTATATAAAACATAAGAACTGGTCCATAATTGTTTATTGATTGGGAAAAGGAATGCCCATATCCAGCCCAGGATAATTAATAGTGCGCCAAGAACAGCCATACGCTGAACATTGTCTTTATGGTCATTGGCTGTCTTGATCATAGTGCCAACCAAAAATCCAATTAATACGGTCACTATAGAAGGAATTGTACTTAATAAACCTTCCGGATCGAATTGAATACCTGTACCTCCCCAAAGATGGCTTTCCCCCAATATTAATTTATCAATGACCAACACCAAATTAGTTTTCAGTCCGTATGGGTCTAATCCGGAATACCATCCGTAGCCGGTAAGTAAAAGCCAATAGCTTACCAGTAATCCGAAGGATATCATGACCAAGCCTTTGATATCTGTTCGAACAACGATAATGCTGGCAAAAAAATAGGCTAATGCAATTCGCTGTAAGACGCCCAGAATTCGGAGTGTAGACCAATCCCAATCCTGCCTTATAAAAGGAAAAGCATTGAGTAGAAGACCAAATACAAATATGGTGATCGTTCGGTTGATTATTTTCCAAAAGAGGGGGCCGTATTTGCACATTTCGTATTTTTCAAATGAAAAGCGCATGGCAACACCTACAATAAAAAGGAAAAATGGGAACACAAGGTCAGTGAGTGTGCATCCGTGCCACTGGGCATGACGAAGTGGGGCATACACATGTGCCCATGTACCTGGATTATTTACCAGGATCATAAGGGCAATGGTAGCACCGCGAAAAGTATCCAGTGCAATCAGTCTATCTTGTTGTTGCGTCATGAATTGTCTTTTTTAATCCCAAATTGAGGATCGATCTTTATGAATTTAATCATAATGAGTCCGGGAATCGTAGCCACCATAACCCAATTAAAAAAATGCTGATATCCAATGGATTCCTGAAGTGCTCCACTAAACATGCCCGGTAGCATCATCCCCAGGGCCATGAGTCCCGTACAAATAGCATAATGAGCCGTTTTATGTTCACCTTCAGATATCATCATCATAAAAAGGAGGTAAGCAGTAAATCCAAACCCGTATCCAAATTGTTCTATTGCTACGAAGGTGCTAATTAAATAATAATTATCCGGCTGGGCATATGCCATATACACATAAACCAGATCCGGGAGTTTCATGGCAAGCGCCATCCAAATGATCCAAGATTTGAGACCATGCTTCGCCGCGAAAAAACCACCGGTAATTCCTCCCAATGTGAGCATGATCATACCTAAGGTGCCGTAGATAAATCCATATTGGGAAGTGGACAATCCTAAGCCGCCAGTTTCAATTGAATCCAGCATAAATAAAGGTGCGATTTTTACCAATTGGGCTTCACCAAATCGGTAAAGCAAAATGAATATGATAACTAAAATAATCTGGGGTTTTTTAAAGTAGGATAGAAAAACTTGAAAGAAATTCTGAATAGTTTCTTTCAAGTTTGGATCTTGATGGCTTTTATCGGAATGCGGATAAGGAAGTTTCCATTTATGGTAAAAGCTGAATCCGATAAATAGAACTGCAAGTATGCCAAAGATCATGGACCATGCAGTTGTGGTCTTTCCAGTCCAATCTTCTAACTGTCCGGCTAAAATAACCAGTAGACCCTGACCAGTAAGAATTGCGAATCGGTAAAAAGTATTTCGTATACCAATAAACCAGGCCTGATCATGAGAGGAAAGACCCAACATATAAAATCCATCGACTGCAATATCATGAGTGGCTGAACTGAATGCCATGAGCCAGAAAAATACTAATGTATAGCGGAATGCATTGGAAGATGGGATCGAGAGTGCAACACCTGCTAGTCCTGCCCCAATCAATAACTGCATGGAAACGATCCAAAAGCGTTTGGTGCGCAAAATATCTACGATTGGACTCCATAGGGGCTTGATCACCCAGGGGAGATATAGCCAACTGGTATAAAGGGCAATATCTGTATTAGAGAAACCCATATTTTTATACATCACTACAGAAACGATCATGACAAATGCATAAGGGAGCCCTTCCGCATAGTAAAGAGAGGGGACCCATGCCCATGTACTATAATTTGATTTTCGCATTATGACTGGTAAATGGTTTTTAATTCTGAACCTGGATAATAGTGTTTCAATATAGATGCGTAATCATGGGTTGAAAACGCCCGACCCAAGGCACCAATTTGACACATGCCCACACCGTGCCCCCAGCCCTTACCGTTCAATTGAAAAGAATCATCACTCTCTTTTGCAATTGTAAAGGCGGAGCTGTAAAGAAAGGAGGAAGATAAGATATTCCTGATTTCATATTCGGACTGAAGGAGAACGGATTGAGTTTTACCAGCTTTATCCGAATATTTTATTTCAAGATCAATGATTCGACCCGAATCTCCGATTTTTAAGGGGTTTAATTCCAATATATTAACCGCAGTTAACTCACATTTTTCTTTTAAGGAACTCACTAATTCAGATTGCGCGAGTTTGTATGTCCAACGAAAGTATTTTCCTTTTTCGTCAACATCACCGATATAAAATTTCAGTGAATCTTCAGATACGATTTCAGGGCTACAATAAACTGCCCCTGACTCATTAACATCGGGTATTGAAAGAAGATATGGAACGGGATCACCTTCCCATACATTTTCATATTTTTCTGTGGATCCACCACAAGATTTGGAATAGCGCGCATCACAAATTTGATCATTAAAAATTAAAACTTGTCCGAGGGTATCATTCGTACTAGTAATGGAAACATCAGTTGTATTTGCCATTCCCTGGTATCTTTGGCAACAATCATCATTACAAATATCAAATCCCAGATGTTTATGTTTTTGTTCTATATTGGCCAATAACCATGACCGAGACACAATGGTCTGTGCTTTTAGGAATTCCGATGGGCATTGAGCACTCATCTCTGATGTGGCCACACATTTTAAATATTGTTCCAGAGGCAGTTCATTAATCGCAATGATTTTATGATCCATAACTGAAAATTCAATTTTTCCCCAGAATGAAGCAGTGATTCGTTTTTGCCAATGGAATCCACGACCGGCAATCATACCAAATAAAGTGATGTATGGCTCTTCATCTTGTATTGATGGAATAATATTTATTGTAGGTGATGTCACATTGAATTGGGAAATATGTAATTCGCCTTTTCGTAACTGAAGGGTCAGTTCATCCTGATTGTTACAAGATGGATATAATTTCTTTTCTGTCTCAAGTTCAAAGCATTGTGGATCAGAAAATGAGACTTGAACTGATTCTATTTTATCTTGGGGCAAAATGAGCCCAATGCGGATCAGCGGTTCAATTTTTGGAATTTCCCTAGGTATCAGCATGTTTCCATCCAGGCTTTAGCGCCTAAACCGATAATGGGGGAAAAACGAAGATCCGATAGAATGATTCGATTTTCATCAAACTGATCATTATCCATAAAATGATGTTGGGTTAACACATTGGCTTCCAACGTCATTTGTGTTAATAAATCAAGCATAGCAGAATAGATTACAGATCCTTCTTCTGTTTGAAGGAAAGTTGAAAGCCTTTGTCCGATGACAATTCGATCCAAGTAAGTATTTTGATAAGGATGAACGGTTTGAAGAGTTCGATCAATTATAAACTGGCTTTTCCAACCAGAAAAAATAGTCATGATTCTTTCAAATAATAATTTCGCCAGTGTTTGTCCAATTATTAAGTCAAAGTCTTTACTTTGTGATTCTCGTAATTGATTGATTCCGGACATGGATGAAAAAGATTCCAAAGAATGGCCTTCCTCAGTTTTTAGTTCCCATGTTTTACCAATCCATTCTGATATATCATCGAAAGGAATAAGTCTGCCTTGCAATTTTAATCCGTCTGCCGTTCCTGTGCCTCCACCAATGTAGTAGGCATTATCTATATTACGAAATGCACCGTCTTCACAAAATTCCTCTCCCCAAGCGCACATATCTGAATCATTTTCTAATTTTTGTATAGAGTAGTGAAGTTTGAGTCCAGATTCGATTTGATCACAAAAATCAGGAATGCGTGGGCCATTTACCATGGCTTTAATTCCACGGCCGTTATCCATTTTAATCCCGGGCATGGCGATGGAAACCCGAAATAAGTCATCATCAGCAAGTGATGTTATCACCTTTTTGATACAATTCACATAAACGCGACTTTGGTTGGATTCCTGCTCAGATATTTTGAATCCATTTAGTTGATCGGATAGTGGTATTGGAGAAAAATTAGGGTCAAACTTTTCCTGGTCCGAATATTTGATCTCAATTACAGGATCTAATAATCGGAATGTATAATCATTTACTTTTTTAACGACTCCGCCTGAAACTTTTGTGGCGCCGCCATCTATGCCAATAATTTTCATACTAAACCTATTATAGATTTAAAATTAATGATTCTGTGGAATGATGCCCTTAACTGATCTTCAGAAATAGCATCTTCCTCTAATAATTGGTTAATGGTCATATGAACTTTTTCAACAATATCTGGATCATAAATGAGGTTATTCCCAAAACAGAAAATATCAACCCCTGCATTGATCATCAATTCTAAGGTTCTTTTTAGGTCATAATTATCTGAAATGGCTTTCATTTGTGGATCATCACTGAAAATAATACCGTTGAATTTCAATTCTTTACGAAGAAGTTTATTTAAAATATTAAATGAAAGTGTCGCTGGATGATCGGGGTCAAGTCCACGTTGAAATAAGTGCGACGTCATAACTGCATTAAGGGATTGGTCTTCTATCAATTGCTTATAGGGTATTAATTCTGTTTCAGACCAAGAATCAGAAACATCAACAAATCCTTCATGGGTATCTTCACCAGAACTCCCTTGACCGGGGAAATGCTTACCGGCAGTTAAAATACGGTGGTTTAAGTGGGAATCAATCATGACTTTTGCGTGCTCATAGACGAAATAAGGATTGTTAGAAAAACATCGTTCTTTTTTTGCAATAAAACTGGATGAATTCATTGTGAGATCAAGAACCGGTGCGAAATTTAGATTAAAGCCATGGTCAGAAAGTGTTTGGGCCGTTAGTTCTGCCTGTTTACGAGTCTCTTCTACATCATTAATTTTTCCCAAATGAGCCCAACTTTTTGTAGTGGGGAATCCATATTCTTTTTTAAGTCGGTTAACTTGTCCACCTTCTTGGTCCACGCCAATTAATAGAGGGGTCTCACTTAAGTTTTGCAGTGTTTCATTAAATGCTTTTACCTGTGCAGGCGATAAAATATTATGAGATGCAGGTGGCGTACTGGTCATATTTTGATCGTACAGAATTACACCCCCTATTGGACGCCCATCCAAGGAATTGAAAAATGATTTCGCATCTTCAGTCGATGTGCCTTGGAGTCCAACCATGAGCATTTGACCAATAAGTGTAGATTTATCTTTGGGTGAGGTAAACATGCTTTGTAAGAAATAAAAGTTAAAGATTTATGGGAGAACTTCTGTTAATTTTTCCACTATGTATAAGAGAAGAAATTTACTTGGTTTCGTTATCATATTGTTTGCCTGTGTAGGGCCCAGCCAATTCAATCCCAAACAATCCTGGGCTGAATCCACATTAAATAAACTCACTCTTCGGGAAAAGATTGCGCAAATGATGGTGTACTCAATGAATATGCGGTATATGAATTACGAAAGCTATCAATGGCGGGAAATACAACAACACCTTGCGACGGATGGAATAGGTGTTATCCATATTTGGTTTGGTGATGCAGGCAGTGCGCTCACTATGCTAAACAAAATACAGGTAGAATCAAAAGTGCCCATTTTAGTAGATGCAGATATTGAATCGGGATTGGGCCGACGATATCCAGAAGCAGTTACGTTGCCACCCATGATGGCTATTGCGGCAACGGGTGAACCACATTTTGCCTATGAAGCGGGGCGCATTGCGGCGGAAGAAAGTCGAGCAGTAGGCATACACTTTAATCTTTCTCCAGTCGTGGACGTAAATAATAATCCCAAGAACCCCATCATTAATACACGTTCTTTTGGAGAAAACCCAGATTCAGTCGACCGGTATTCCGTTGAATATATCCGTGGTTTGCACGATTATGGAATGCTGTCTACTGCAAAACATTTTCCCGGCCATGGTGATACGGAGACGGATTCCCATTCCGCGTTAGCCCAAATTCCCAGTGATTCTTCTCGCCTATGGACTATCGAATTGCCCCCTTTTAAAAGTGCCATCGATGCAGGCGTAGATGCTGTGATGGTTGCCCATGTCAATGCTCCGGACTTTCAAGATCACGCTCAGGATCCTGCCACGCTTTCTAAATTTTGGATGCAAGATATCCTGCGAGATCAATTGGGTTTTAAAGGTGTAATTATTACTGATGCTATGAGAATGGGAGGCATTATAAAAAATTATTCTGATGAATATGCGCTGGTTGCCACAATACGGGCTGGTTCAGATATTATTATTCAGAATATGAACTTAAAAAAATCTATTGATACCGTTGAAAGAGCTGTGATAGATGGTGTCATTTTAGAAGAACAAATTAATAAATCTGCTTTGAAAGTGCTAAAAATGAAGGAACGTTTGGGACTTCATCAAGATCGATTGATCAAAACAGATTATACCTATCGGGAAATTGGAAAAGCAGAGAACTTTAAAATGGCTGAAGAAATAGCACTGCGTGCTATCACCCTAGTAAAAAATGAAGAAAATGTTTTACCTCTCAGTCCGGGTATTGATGATACACTCTATGTGATTGATCTTTATGATGGACCTAATAATCACAGTGAAAGTAGCTTTACCAGACAATTAAAAGATGTTGGGAGTAATAGGAGGGTCATATCATTTCAGATCGATAAATCTGACAGTACAGTAGTGGCTGACTTTATTTTGGACCAAATCCCCGTCAATGGACTGGTTTTTTTGAATGCTTTTGCCAACCCAGTGGAGCATAAGGATAATATATTTTTACCAAAAGTAGAAGCTGATTTCATTAATCGTCTAATCCGGAAATGTGAAAAAGTGGTGATTACTAGTTTTGGAAGTCCCTACCTGATACAGGATTTTCCAGATGCACCGGTTTACATTTGTGCTTATAAAGGTAGCGGTATACTTCAAACAGCAGTAGCTAATGCGGTTAAAGGAGAAGTCGATATTACAGGGATCTTACCTGTTAGTATACCGGGAGTTGCAGAAAGAGGGACTGGGATTCAAGTCAAATCAAAAAAATGGCTTAAGAGTAATACAACCTGGGTACCCGGAAAAATTTTAAAAAAGGTACTCCCAACTGAGATTAATGCAATAATTGAACCCGTAAAATCTATGTTGGCTGAGGCTGTCACCGATACAGCGTTTCCTGGCGGTGTCTTATTGGCAGCCAAGGATGGACAAATTTTTCTCCATGAGGCATTCGGTTATCACACCTACAATAAAACTGAGGCCGTTACAAGAGGCGATATTTATGATTTGGCTTCTATTACCAAAGTCATTGCAACCACCTCAGCGATAATGCGACTGATAGATCAGAAAAAAATATCATTAGATGATAAAGTTGTAGATCATTTACCTAAGTTTATCGGTAAGCAGTCAAACCATTTCAATCAAAAATCCCAAACAACTATTCGTCATTTAATGACACACACGGCAGGCTTGCCTCCTTTCAAACAATATTTTTTTATGGAAAGCGATGTGCAAACAAGGCTTGATTCAGTCATGAATACTGAACCTCAATTTGGGTTAGAGGAAAAAATAGTTTACTCGGATGTGGGATTAATCACTTTAGGAAGATTGGTAGAAGCAGTGGCGCAAATTCCATTGGATTTACTAGTGGATTCCTTGATCTTCAAGCCTTTGGGTATGACTTCGACTTACTATAATCCTCCTAGAGATCGGATGAAAAGAATTGTTCCGACAGAAATATCTAACATTTACAGAAAAGGTTTGATTCGCGGTGAGGTACATGATGAAAATGCCCATAGTTTAGGCGGTGTTGCCGGTCATGCAGGATTATTCTCCACAGCGAGTGACCTATCAATATTCAGTCAAATGATGTTAAATGGAGGTAATTATGGCTGGAAGCGGATTTTTAATCAGGAAACAGTGGGATCATTTACCAAGCGTGCCAATGTGGTAGAAGGCAGTTCTCGAGCTTTGGGTTGGGATACACCTGATGGGCAAGCATCTGGAGGTGTATATCTTTCGAGCACCAGCTATGGCCACACTGGATTCACGGGGACATCTTTATGGATTGACCCGGAGAATCAAATGTTTGTCATCCTTTTGACCAATGCAGTACACCCAAATCGTGCCAATAAGAATCCCAATTATTTCGATTGGAGGCAAAAGATCCATGCCGCAGTATATGAATCCATTGGATTATCAGAAAAAAATTTAAATCTTAAATGGCGAGAAAGATGGAAGTAGGCATGAAGGGAAAAGAAAAAAGAAAATGGTCGCAATACTTTTGGATCTTTCTCTTTTTGATCGGGTGTAGTGAACCATTTAATTGGGTGGAAACTCTCTCGAAGCCTTGGATGCTATCCGAAAAGGAAATTTCGGAAATTTTACCTCAGTTTCAACAAAAATTTCCTGACTTTCACGATCGGCTGAAGGCATTCGCTGTGTGGCAAGTAGGTAAGCCTTACGAATTGTTTTGCCTTGGGGAAGAGGCCGGGGAGGATAAAGACCCAATTTTTCGACTAGATGTTTCAGATTGCACTGTTCATGTCCTCACAAGCTTGGCCAGTGTACAGAGCTTAACCTGGAATGAAGCAAAAATCAATTTGATCAATATTCATTACAAACCTAATGAGAATGGTATTTCTATACCTACATACAAAAGTCGATGGCACTACACAACGGACAGGATTCAAGATCATCCTTCAACAAGAAATATTACCCTTGGATTGTTGCCAAATGATCAACTTAAGACTGTAACAATCACATTAAATAAAAAAACTGATGGGAAAACTTTTCTTGATCTGGATTGGCAAAAACCTACATCGATCCAATATATTAGCAGTGAGAATCTTAATTCAAAAGTTCTCGAAAACTTACCCAATGTAGCCGGTGTAGCTTTTGTTAGAGAATCATATTTTAAAATGGGATTGGTGGTGGCTCATGAAGGGATGGTGATTGATCAAAAAAATATTATCCACGCTTCTGCAGAATATGGTGAAACAGTGAGTATGGATTTTATGGAATATTATTTCAGGGAAGAAGGTCCATTGTTTGATGGTGTACTGTTTTATTCATTCCACCCTTTAACGGAGTAGATTATTGCACTGGATCGATCTATCTATCATTTTAATTTTTCTCGCTGGATTCTCCATATATGGCATTTATCAAAGTCGATTCAATAAATCTTCCGAAGATTATTTTTTAGGCGGTAGAAATTTGCCTTGGCCTGTGGCCATGTTATCCATTGTAGCAACTGAAACATCGGTTCTCACTTTCATTAGCGTTCCCGGTTTGGCATATCGGGACGATTGGTTTTTTCTTCAATTAGCAATTGGATATATTATTGGACGTGTGATCGTTAGCTTTTTTTTACTGCCCCAATATTTTAAATCCGGCGTGAATTCAATATATGAAATCATTGGACATAAATTTGGCCCTGAAATTCAAAAGGTAGCTTCGGGTATATTTTTAATTACACGCGTATTGGCTGATGGCGTTCGGTTCTTGGCAACAGCCGTAGTTGTGCAGGTAATCACTGGTTGGTCACTCACACTAGCAGTCATTGTAATTGGTGCTGTGACACTCATTTACACACTATCAGGTGGAATTAAAACCGTTGTGTGGGTAGATAGTATTCAATTCATTCTATATTTATTTGGCGGGGTCGCATCTATTTTTATTTTATTGAATTATATTGATCAGTCATTATTCGAAGCGATATCAACCCTTTCTGATCAAGGCAAATTGGCTATTTTCAATTGGAAGGGAGATTTATTAAGGGAACCGTATCTATTTATAAGTGCATTATTAGGTGGTGCATTATTATCCTTTTCATCCCATGGCGTGGATTATATGATGGTCCAAAGGGTATTAGGAACAAAAGATCTCGATTCAGCGAAGAAAGCCATGATCGGCAGTGGAATTTTTGTATTTATTCAATTTGGTGTATTCCTTTTGGTCGGCTCACTGATTTTTGTATTAATGGGTGCCGTAGAATTAGAGCGTGATCGTGAATTCACATCATTTATTGTTAATTATCTCCCAATAGGATTGAAAGGAGTGTTATTAGCGGGAGTACTATCGGCGGCAATGTCCACCTTAAGTTCATCCATAAATTCGTTAGCCTCTTCAACCGTTACAGATTGGCTGGGTGGAAATCAATCCATCCAAAAGTCTCAAATAATCAGTTTGATTTGGGGTCTGGTTTTAATTGGCATTGCACTATTATTTGATGAAAGCGACTCTGCCATTGTGATCGTTGGATTGAAAATTGCATCTTTTACTTATGGAGGGTTACTAGGATTATTTTTACTAAGTAAAATAAATCGAAAATTTCATCCCATCAGTTTGGTCACGGGATTAATTGCTAGTTTTTTGATAGTTTTTTATTTAAACCAGATTGGAATCGCCTGGACCTGGTTTATAGGTGTTGCTGTTGTAGTCAACTTTACCGTCACTCATATAGTTAATCTGGTTTTCGATAATTAACTTTCATTCGATCCAACCGCTTATATTGCCAATTCATCCGATGAGTAAAGCTATCATAATCACGATTTTTTTTAGACGACCATAATACTTCCGCCATAGCACTCATCCGAGGAAGTGCCATATATTCTGCTTTTTCAGGTGTCTTGATATATTCAGTCCATAAATTTCCCTGTCCACCAAGGATAAAATCTTTTTTGTTTGGTTCAATATTATCTGGGATAGGTTCGAAATTATAGACAATCTCCAAAGGAAGAAATCCGCCGATAGCTAGTGGTTCATTCTTCCTATTTTCCGATTGATAATAATCAAAATAGGCATGGGAGGTAGGCGACATGATTACCTCATGCCCTGCATTTGCTGCGGCGATTCCCCCGTCCATACCGCGCCAGGATTGAACGATAGCCCCCGGTGCTAATCCGCCTTCAAGAATCTCATCCCAACCGATTAAACGCTTACCAAGACCATTTAAAATTCCTTCGATCCGTTTTATGAAATAGCTCTGGAGTTCATGCTCATCATGAAGTCCCTGAGCTTTGATTAATTCCTGATCTAGGTTATGTTCCTTCCAACGGTCTTTAGGACATTCATCACCGCCAATATGGATGTATGGTCCAGGGAAAATGTCAGCCACCTCGGTCAATACGGTTTCAAGAAATTCGAAAGTAGATTCTTTCCCAGCACAAAATACTTCTTTATGTACTCCCCAAAGCTTCGCTACTGTATGTGGGCCCCCAGTGCAGGATAACTCTGGATAAGCGGCGAGGACCGCGCGAGTATGGCCTGGCATTTCTATCTCAGGGATTACGGTGACATAACGCTTTTGTGCATAAGCAACGACCTCCCGCATTTCTTCTTTCGTATAATACCCTCCATATCGTTTTCCATCATATTGATGGGGTTTATCACTATAATGGCCGATTAATGATTCATCGCGGAATGCGCTGATATTCGTTAATTTTGGATAAGCATCAATTTCAACACGCCATCCTTGATCCTCAGTAAGATGCCAATGAAAAATATTCATTTTATGCATGGCAATGTAATCAATGTATCGTTTAACGAATCCAATATCGAAAAAGTGGCGTCCAACATCCAAATGCATACCTCGCCATTTAAATCGTGGGTTATCTTTGATCTCAATTTGATTAATTTGAATACCCTGATTAGATTTATTGCCAGAGTCCAATAACTGGCGAAATGTTTGAATCCCATAGAAGATACCATTTGGTGTTCCTGCATTGATTTGTACTGTCTGATCGCTAACACTTAAATGATATCCTTCTTCACTGTAGGAATTATTATCTTCAATTACATTCAAGTTGATTGTTTTACTGGAAAAATCTGAGACTAATAATCCATAATCAGAATAAAGATTTTCCGATAATATTTCTTTTAGCGAATTAAGATCTTTATGTCCATCATTTTGGGTCACAGCCCATTGGTTATTTATTAACGCTTGGCTTTTTCCTATTAAAATTGAAGAAGGTAAAGGGACCAAACCCAAATCATCAGTAGTAGGTTTTGAATCGCACCCAATCATCCATAACAATGTTGTTTGAGCCAGGATATTTATCAACTTTTTCATTACCGTCAATTCTTATAGCTTGAAGGCTTGTCCTCTCTGTGCTATGTTAAAACCCGTATTTTTAATTTGGTTTTGAGCATTGGAATTATTTGTCAATGCAGGGTTAGTATGGTTCAAATGAATAAAATGAATGCCTGTTTTATCTTCAACGGATTCTAGCAATTTCATCGTTTCTATGATAAACGGGTGGGGAATTTCAGTCATGTCCCTACCAGGGAGTTCATCATCTGTGAAAAAAGATCCATCCATTAGGGTATAATTGTTTTCGGATACAATTTGGCTAATGTCTTTATCCCATTTTTCCCATTTATCAATATCGGGAATGAAAATAAGTGATCGGTTCGGGCCTTTAATTTTATATCCCACTGTTTCTGAAAATTCATCTCGATGAGGAACAAGAAATGGTGTAATCGAAATTCTTTTGTTCAATTCGGTTGGTTTGCCATTTTTAATTTTTCTCAGGCTAATGTTCTCTAAATCTACTAATTGACTCCAAGGTCCATTTGTTCTTAGAAATTTTCCCATTTTGGGCATAACGTACACAGGTGTTTCCTTTGTACCCATAACTTCTTGTCCAAGGTGCATGAGTCCTGAATAGTGACCAATATGGGCATGAGTTAAAAAAACACCTTTGAACTTCTTAGGATTATTATTTGTGAGTATTTCAAATTGTTTTGGGAAGTCAGGAGTTGCCTCGATCATCCACGTTTCATTTGAATTTGGATCGACAATCCCAAGGCAATTTACTAATAGTTTTTTGGCCGGATCATTCCATCGATCAATACAACACTTTTTTTGGCAGCCTGCGTGAGGTACGCCCCCATCCTGGGCGATACCAAGAACGACCACGTAAGGTTCTTGAATGCGCTCTTGTACACATCCATTGAGCAGGACGATAAGAATAATATTAATGAGCCGTTGGTTCATGATTCTTTCCTCTTCAATTCAAGTACAATTACAAATGGATGCGAAGTAGATCTCGTTTTAATTTGGACCAAAGAGATCTCCTTATTATAACTTTGAATTTCCAATGAACGGTTTGGGCGATCGAGCAAATACGCTTTATTGATTTGTTCACCTTTAGGTAATCTGATTTTGAGTTTTTTATTAATCGGGATATTAAATACGGTCATATAAATATTATCTCCCACCTTTGGCTTGGTATAATAGCCCCAGTCCTGCTTGTCTAACCCTGCATGGCCACAGTTATAAACGGCTTCACCGTATTTTTCCATCCATTGTCCAATCTCTTTGGCAATTCGTTTTTCTTCTCTGCGAATTGTACCGTCTGCTTTCGGGCCAAAGTTAAGTAGAAAATTTCCGCCCAATGATACACTATGGATAAGCATTTCGATTAATTCATTAGGTGATTTTACATGACTGGTGGTCCAATCCTTGTGAAATCCCCATTGATTCTCAGGTATTGTCATACAACTTTCCCAGTCCACTTGGATGATGGCAGTATCACCAGTGTCAGGAAGACGGCGTTCATAACCCGATTCATAGTCGCCCATTAGTCTCCCATTACTATCTCGATGGCGGCTGCCATGTTCATCAGCGCGCATTCGACTGTTCACGATTAAACCGGGATGAATTTTTTTTAAATAATTTTCCAGTTCATAAGAAAACTGTCCATTTAATTTCCATGATTGATCCCAAGTGCCATCGAACCAAAAACCTTTGACTTCGGGATATAATTTCAATAATTCTTCCAGCTGATTTTTTGTGAATGATTTAAATTGTTCAAATGCAAATTGATCCGAATCTGATTTGATCTCTTTTCGCCAATTCGGATGGTGCCAATCAAGAATAGAGTAATAAAAATATACATCGATACCTTCCTCAGTATAAGCATCCACAAATGGACGTAGTAAATCATTATTATAGGGTGTTGATTCTACATCGAATTCTGTGAATTTACTTGGCCACAAACAAAACCCATCATGGTGCTTTGTTGTAATGGTTACATACCGTGCTCCCATGTGTTTCGCCATTTTCGCCCATTTTTTTGGATCGAACCGACTTGGGTTAAAATCATATTGTAATGAATCCCAGTGGGCGCTAGGAATTGCAGCCCAGACCGGGAGCCACTCTGCGGCACCGGTATAGATTTTACCTTCCCACTCTCCACCAGGTATGGCATATAATCCCCAATGGATGAATTGTCCAAATCGATTTGTACGCCACTTTTCCATAGCGGTGTCTGTTCGTTTTTCGGTTAAAAGCGGCCCATATTTCACAGTTATTACTTGCCCGAATAGAGGAAGGGAAATTATTATCTGAAATATAATGGCTTTAATCATATATATAATATTTCTGAGACTGATTTTTAAAAAAATCATCGTTAGTTAAGTGTGAAAAAATCTTTCCTTTTTTTAGATCTTCACTAAATCCATCCTGTCCCCATAACCGGGCCATTCCTGATTCTTTAATTGTTAATTGTTTCGGATAAAGTTGGTAAATAGCATTGATGACATGAACTCCCACTAATGCACTATTGTATTTGTTCCTATTCGTGATCATGAGTTCAACGCCTTCACAAAGCTGCTCTTTATGCTTTGGGTCAACAGCCATCCCAGGAATATCAATTGGTGTATAACTTACAGGTTTAAAGACCACCCCAGGGAGGTTTAGATTATTTAAGGCGATCGCAAGATCTCTTTTCTGGATCCAAGGGGAACCAACTTGCTTAAAAGGTTTTTGAGTGCCACGGCCTTCATTTAGGTTTGTTGCTTCCAGCAAACACATGCCTGGGTAGACGATTGCTGTTGCCAAATCAGGAATATTTGGAGATGGTTTTACCCAGGGCAGATTTGTCTCATCCATCCATATCGATCGGTTCCAATTTCTGACAGGAATAACAGTAAGATCAGGGTTCATATCGATCCAATTTTCCCCAATGATCATTTGAGCTAACTCCCCTACTGTCATGCCGTATCTAATGGGAATAGGGTAGAACCCAACAAATGATTTATGTTTTTGAGCCAATAAAGGACCTTCAATCTTTTTTCCGGCTATTGGATTTGGACGGTCAAGAACCATCACTTCTATACCAGCATCTGCTGCAGCTTCCATAACCAAACCAAGAGTGGAGATATAGGTATAGAACCGAGCACCAATATCTTGAATGTCATAAATGATTAAATCAAGTCCTTTCAATTGCGCTTGGGTAGGTTTGCGATTTTTGCCATATAGACTCACCACTTCTGGTAGGCGTTTTAATTGGCCATTATAATCTACTTTTTCACCTGCTGCTGCTTCTCCAAACAAACCATGCTCCGGTGAAAAGATAATTTTAAGATTAACATCGTCTAGCCCAAGGAAACGTTCATAATTGGGGACCCCATTTCTATCTATACCCGTTTGGTTAGTCACTAGTCCAACTTTTTTATTGGTAATCAATTCAGGTCTATCATCTAATAGGACATCTAACCCCACCTTGACCTTGGCCAGATTTACAGGTTTATCTATTCTTTCCTGTTTCTGTTGCACTTGATGAATTGATTTTGGTGGTGTACTGCAACCAATTATAAACAGTATAAGAAAAGGGAAACTATTTTTCATTACTTTAATAAAGTAAATTTTTTGGTGAAAATCTTCTGTCCTTGTGATAGATTTACCAAATACAATCCTGATGGTGCTTCCAAACCATTAGGCAGTTTCCCATTCCAAATGAATTTCTGATTTCTAGTAGCCAAAGGCTGAACAGAAATTCTAACAATTTCTCTACCTATAATATCTGTGATAAATAAATAAGCGATTGGAGTTTTTTCAAATAATTGGAATTCAATTGATATGGAACGGTTAGATGGATTTGGATATAAGGCTGATATATTTAATTTTTTCGGAATTTGAGCAATCTCGCCATCTACAGAAGCAATAGGCCCATCAAGGTATTCCATAATCCTAGCCATGATATCATTTCGTTTTTCTTCTGGATAGATTGTTTCAAATCCGATACTCAGATAGACTAATCCTCCAGAAACAGGGCTACCATCAAAACCACCTAAATAGGCTATCCCGGCGCCACCTCTCGTACCATAATCCACGTCATCGAACTTTAGTATAATATCCGCATTTTCGACAGGTTTTATTCCATCAGGCCAATCAACATCGTAAGTGCCATTTGTCCCATCATCAAATGATAATGAAATATTTTCCAGGAATGTACCAGTGACACCTGTTGCGTTATATGTGCCTTGTTTTCCTCCAGCTGCGTCAGTTAAATAGGTTGCTCTTAGAAATTTTTCATAAAATACTTGGTCTGTTACGTTCCCTTTCTCCGAAACATCATAACCTATTTCCGATCCAGATACGAATAATCGCCCGCCGCCTTTCAAAAAAGCTTGAATTAAGGATTGTTCTTTTTCCGAAAAGGTGGATGTGCCTGAACTTTCTTCACCTAGTATCCAGTCTACAATTAAATAGTCGCTGATTTTTATCCGTTCATTCATTACAGCTTCGTTATTTGCAGAATCAAAAAGGTATTTTCCATTATGAATCGCATCACCATGCTGACGTATAAAATCAAATGTGTTTTTTGTCCCGTTCACTCGATCAAAACCATTTACAATTAATACTTTAGGCATGGTTGTAGAAGTAACAACGCCTAGCACTTCTGTGTAATCGCTATCGCCGTATTCATTTATAGCTTTGACTTTTAAGTAATATGGGATATCTGGATTTAGGTTTTGTAAAAGAATCGGGCGAGAGGTAAACACACCTAAATCTTCCGTTTGGTCTGAATTGAGAAAAATTCTTGTTACCTGAAAAGATGTTGCTCTGTCAGCGCCGGTAAAATCGATTGATGCTACGCCGCTACCTAAATTGGTAACTGAGATATTCATAGCCGTTGATGGTGCTGTTTCGGCGCCCAGCTTCACTTTTATTAATTCCCATAATTCATCGTAACCACTATCATATCCGAGAGCCCATATTCCGATGCCTTTTAAATTTTTTGATAAGGCTAGGTCATACTTTTTTGAAAGAGAAAGACTGTCATCATACCAGGCTTGAAACCATCCCGGATTTTGGTATTTATACCAGGGCGTTTCAGAAATATTATCCCAGATTTTTCCGTAAGAGAGTGCTTTAGATTCAGCTGTTGAAAAAATAACAGCGGTTCCATCGCCGGTGGTGCTGGCACCTTTTTCTCCTGAACTAGCCGGCCATTCGTAACCGTAATAGGGACATCCCAAGATAATTTTACTTGTATTATTTGCTGTAACAGAAAGATATGTATTCACCGTGTTAATAATATTATATGATCCACCATTAAGTGGAGCAACAGACCCGGTTGTAGAGCTGCCTTGCCAATGGTAATCATATCCCATAATGAATAATCCGTCACTTTCATTAGCTAAAGCATTAAAATCCCATGCGTTATTCCAGTCCACTGCTGGTGTAGCAAGTGTGACCTTGGCATGGGAGATTTCACGCTTAAGTTCGCTCCGGAGATTCTTAATAAAAGTGACCAGGTTAGATTTTTGAGAAGCTGGAAAAGCTTCAAAATCCACGTTCACCCCATCAGCACCAGCCCGCTTCACTTCATACACTAGATTCTTAATTAAATTTTCTTGATTATTTGTATTGCTCAATAATGTTTCTAAGTCTGATTCATCAAAAAGTGTGACTGTAAGAACAACTTCTACACCATTCGCATGAGCCTTGTTAATCAGATCAGTCGCTGGCCACCCATGGAGATCTATAAGTTGTCCGGCTGCATTTGCCTCTGCAGAGAAATAAGCGATAGTGGTCAAAAGGTCATATTGATAATTTTGCCATTTGGTTCCCTGCCAATAAGGATGATAACCGAAGACCATTCTAGATGGCCCTTTTTCTCTGGTTTTTATCGGATCGGCTGGTCCAGTATATGTTTTGTAGGCTGGTTCTAAATAATTCGCCTTATTGTAGGTCAATTCAATTTGATGAATACTCCTGAACTGTAGTTCGATCGAATCTTGTGCGAGAAGGGAAACTGCTAGGACTAATTCATTAAACATGGCAGTTGGAAAAAATATCTTCAATGGTTTCACGCCTGCGAATAAGCCTATGACTGGTTTCCTCAAGCAGTATTTCTGCAGCACGTGGTCTGGTATTAAAGTTATGAGACATGGCAAAACCATAAGCGCCCGTATCCATTACAGCAATTAAGTCTCCTTCTTTAGCAGCAGGGAATGCTCTATTTACAGCTATGCGGTCTGTATTTTCACAAATTGGCCCGGTAAAATCAAAAGTTCCAATTGGATCCCCATGAAAACCAACTTTATAAATGCGGTGGGTAGCACCATAAAGAGCAGGGCGCATAAGCGTTTCCATCCCTGCGTCCAAACCGATAAAATTTTTATAGCTATCCTTGAGTCCAATCACTTTGGATAAGATAAAGCCCGCGTCTCCAATTAAGTACTTTCCTGGTTCGATCCACAACGCTGGTGCAGAATCATTTTTTTTATATTGGTTATAAAATACTTTTGATAATTCAATAAATACAGTGTCTAGGTTTAATTCTTTCTCATCATCGGAATAAGGAATCCCCAGTCCACCCCCCATGCTAATAAAATCAAATTGAATTTTTAATTCCTCTTCAATTTTATTTGTAGTTTTTAAAATAGCAGTTAATAATTTGGGGAAATATGATTCAGTCAAGACACCGGATCCAGCCATGCATTGAATTCCGAAATTCTGAATTCCTGCATTTTGGGCCTTACGGTAAGCGCCGATAATTTTCTCGACAGGAATTCCAAATTTCGCGTTTTCACCTGCTGTAGTGATTTGGGAATAAGTACCTTTACCAAATCCTGGATTTAGACGGAATGAGATCCGAGTTGGCAAATTTTCCTGCGCAAGTCTATCAAAGGATGTTTCATCGTCCAAATTCAAATAACACCCCGCCTCAATTGCCAGTGACAAGTCAGTAATAGATTCATAATTCCCAGTATAAATACAATTAGCTGGATCAATTTCTGCTTTTTTTACTGCATAAATTTCACCTGGACTGGAGCAATCTCCTCCAATTAAGGGAAGAGTTTTCTTCATGATCTTCATCAAATGAGGATTACTATTAGCTTTTATCGCATAACAAATATGATATTTATGAAAATATTTCTTTAAAACATCATTTAATCTCATCGCATTGGACTGAACTCTCTCAGAAGAATAGATATAACAGGGCGTATCGTAGGTATCGGCAATTTCAGTTAATTTTTTGATATTCTGGACTATATTTAGAAGTGGGTGGTTATTCATGCTAATTTAGGTTTTTGTTGCAACCATAAACTTATTCAATTCTAGTTTGATGTCATAAATGAAAGTAGAGGGGATGAGCAACTAGTTGTATTTAATTTCTCTATAGGAGAATTAAAGATGCGATCTAAATCAATTTTTTTAAACATGATTCTTTCATCCTTTTTGATGAGCCAGTCTAATTATGCAACTTATCTAGGTGATGGACTTGCAAACCTTTTCTCTATTTCAAGTAATCGAACAATAATTATTTCAGGTATTATTGCAACAGGAGTTGCCTCAAATTACGATAGATCCTTCCAAGGTGCTGTAGAAACCAATGGTTTTATGTCAAAGCAATTAGCTAATACAGGTAATTACTGGGGATTAACGGGACAATTATTATTATGGGGAGCGTGCTCTTTTTCAGATAATAAGAACGAGAAATTTCAGTATGCCAGTTCGGCGTTTCTGGCTAACGGATTGCTTACCTATGGTATTAAATATGTTGTTGGTCGAGAACGGCCTGATAAAAGCAATAAAAGATCTTTCCCATCAGGACATACATCGAATAGTTTTTTAACAGCGACAGTGGCCCAAGAAATATATGGATCAACAGTTGGTGTCCCAGCCTATTTAATGGCAACTCTCAGTGGATTAAGTCGTATTCAAGATAATAAACATTATTTATCTGACGTAATTTTCGGAGCTACATTGGGAATTGCTGTCGGGAAAGGATTTGGTCATGTATATCATCAAAACAGAAAATTAGTTCAAATCCGCGTTATTCCATTACAACAATCAATAAGTATATCCGTACCTTTAGGATTGAAGCGCTAGCAAAGTTTTGATAATATTACTACAATTGGATGAAAATCGATTATCCAATAAGTGTGTATAGAATAATATACTGTTTTAGTATGATAAAATTATTGATGATACACATATATTAATGAATTATACACATTATGTTTATACCATTAGGTCTAAGTTGATTGCCCAGAGCCTGAAAATATGTAAGCTTAATAAAAATTAATACAGAATACCATAAATGAAGTTATAGATTTGTATTCATGTTTTCATCTAATACATATCAAAATCGAAGGAAAAACCTTTTTAACCGTATTGAAGATGGATTAATTCTATTTCCTGGAAACAATCCAGTTCCAATGAATTATCCTTCCAATCATCTTCCATTTCGTCAAGATAGCAATTTCATGTACTATTGCGGACTCGATTTTCCCCATCTAAGTTTTGTGTTAGATGTTGATAAAGGAGAAGCGATACTTTTCGGTGATGATTTATCTGTAGATGAAATCGTATGGGAAGGCGAACGAACTTCCATTTCGCAAATGGCTGAATCATCTGGAATAGATCGTTTTTTATCATCATCGGATTTAGAAACATTTATACAAAAAAATGATAAGGAAGTACATTATTTACCTCTTTATCGTGCCGATCAGAAAATGTTCGTTTCTGAACTACTTAATGGGACAGATAATGGTGCATCAAAAGATCTTATCCAAGCTGTAATAAGACAACGATCCATAAAATCTAGCGAAGAACTTGCAGAGATTGAGTTGGCGCTGGAAATAACATGCGAAATGCATAAAATAGCCATGCGTCAGACCAAGCACGGTATGCTTGAACAATCTATTGTAGGGGCTATGGAAGGATTTGCTCTTTCAAAAGGTCGAAGATTAGCATATCCGATTATTTTTACCATCCATGGTGAAATTCTTCACAGTAATGTTTATACCAATATCATGCATTCCGGGCAATTAGCGCTTAATGATTCTGGTGCTGAATCACCACTACACTATGCAAGTGATATAACACGGACTTTCCCAGTAAATGGAAAATTCTCACCTACGCAGAAAGAGATTTATGAAATTGTACATAACATGCAGGCCGTTGCTTTTGATTATTGTAAACCTGGGAACTCTTATAAAGCTGCACATTTAGCTACAGCTCGCGTTGCGGTGGAAGGACTGAAGTCTATTGGACTGATGAAAGGAGAGACTGAGCAGGCTGTAGAAGCAGGAGCGCATGCTCTTTTTTTCCCTCACGGACTTGGTCATATGTTAGGATTGGATGTCCATGATATGGAAGGCCTCGGTGAAGACCTTGTTGGATATGATAATAAAAGTGAGCGTAGTGATCAATTTGGTTTGGCCTATTTACGATTAGCAAAAAAATTGGAACCCGGGTTTGTTTTAACTGTTGAACCTGGAATTTATTTTATACCACATTTGATTGACCAATGGCAATTAAATGAAAAACACAAAGAATTCATTAATTATAACGCTTTAGTGCCCTTTCGCAATTTTGGGGGAATCCGAATAGAAGATAATGTAGTTATTACTGAAGATGGATTTCGGATTCTCGGGCCACACATTCCTCGTACTATTGATGAAATAGAATCCATAATGGCTCAATAAAATGCGAAAAGCGATCTGGCTTTTACTGTCCTCCTTTGGAATTATGTTCGCCGTACTTTCTTGGATGCAGGAATCAGGAGTCATTTCAACTGAAATTGGCGCTCTTAAAGGTGTCGCAGCACTCGTTACCGGTACAATATTATATTTTACGATTCCACGTTTCTTAGACTAAATCCTTTTTGTCCCTTCAATCTGGGGAATTAATTTCACTCAATCAATAAAGGAAGCGGTTATGGAATCAGCGACAAATCAAAGTCGATTAACGAGAAGATCATTTCTTAAAAAGGCTGGTGCGATTACTTCTGTCGCGGCCATTTCCCCCTTTACAATTTCATCGTTTTTAACCCGTTCATCCGATGACAGGCGGATTATTGTTATTGGTGGAGGTCTGGCTGGATTATCGTGTGCTTATGAATTAGACCAAGCTGGATACAATGTAGTTTTGTTGGAAGCACGATCACGTCCTGGAGGACGAGTTAGAACATATCGTGATCCTTTTGCTGATCATTTATACGCTGAAATGGGCGCTGAATATGTGGATAGTACAGATACATATGTAAGGGACTATTGTAAAAAGTTTAATTTAAAGGTTTTGCCAGCCAAACAATATGATGGTGTTTATGTCAGGGGAAAATATCTAACCATGAAAGGTTTGAAGTCTGGGATGGATTCATTGCCATTTGAAGGAGCACGCAGCGGACAATTATTTGGTCAGGAAGTTCACTATATTCAAAAGTGGATAGATTTGGTCAAACAAAAAGGGGAACATTCCCCCGAAGTACAGGCATTAGACAAAATGTCAGTTGAGCAGATGTTGAAAAAGGGTGGCGCACCAAAGGATATTATAGATTTATATACATACACCAATGCGACAGAATCAACAGTGGCGCCATCAAAAATGTCTGCCTTGTATATGGTGTTGGCAAACGCAAGGACATCGGCTTTCAGTGAAGATACAGTGGAAGGCCGCATTTTTGGCGGGAATGATCAATTACCCAAAACATTCGCAAAAAAACTAGGGGAAATAATTAATTATAATCGGCCACTGCAACGCCTAGTTTTTGATAATAATGGTGTCACTGCCACTATAACTGAGAACGGGAAGCGTACCTCGATTAAAGGAATAAACTGTGTGCTAGCAGTTCCAGCTACTATATTAAGAAATATAAAAATCAATCCTGGGTTTTCTGCAGAAAAGACAAATTGTATTCAAAAGCAACAATATGGCCATGTGATGAAGATAGCGATGCAGTATCGCCGGCGGTTCTGGGACGAGAAAAATTCCATTGGTCAGCGTGTTTTTACTGATACTCCGCTTCGCAGAATATATCATTTCTCAATTGATCAGCCAGGCCCACGAGGAATATTGCTTACTTTTACTTCTGGTGAAGATGCCAGAAAACTGGGGCGGTTACCGGAAGAAAACCGAATGAAGATAGCTCAAAATACCTGTACAAGTATATGGCCAGAAGCACCACAATACTGGGAAAATGGAATTACAAAATACTGGAATGAAGACCCTTGGGTGAAAGGCAGTTATTCATTGGCTGGAATTGGACAGAAAGGTTTTAGAGAGATCTTGGCAAAACGTGAGGGACCAGTATTCTTTGCTGGTGAACACACGGCTGTCAACAGAGCTTCGATGAATGGTGCCATTGAATCAGGACTGCGTGCCAGCGAGGAATTAAAAAGAGCAGTAAAAGTGTAAATGTTATTTTCTTTATTGTATCTAAATGGATAAATACGATTCAAAAGTAGTGGGTCTCGATGCTGGTTTACTCATCGGGAAGTTTTTTTTGAATACGGAAGAATTGCACTACGGATATTGGCCTGATGATAAAACTGCAACAGCTCAAAACTTTGCAGGGGCACAAGCGCGTTATTCACAATTGATTATTGATCATATACCTGATGGCGTTAAGCGTATTCTAGATGTAGGAAGCGGTTCAGGTAGCTTAGCTCAAAAATTATTTAATCTAGGCTATAAGGTAGATTGTTTGGTGCCAAGTGAATTCTTAGCGGAAAAAATCAAAGATAAACTTGGTAATAATTCAATTATAAATGTATGCAAATTTGAAGATTTGGAAGTATCGCAATCTTATGATCTTATTCTTTTTAGCGAAAGCTTTCAATATGTCCGAATGGAGCAATCAATTGATAAAATTGTATCAATGTTGCCGAAAAATGGTCATTTATTGATCTGTGATGTATTCCATAATAATGTTACTGGCGTTAGTCCTATGCGGGGAGGTCATCGTTTGGACTTGTTTGAAAATCAGATTACTAAGAGTTCTTTAAAGCAAATTACCAATCTTGATATTACTGCAGAAACGGCGCCCACATACGATTTTCTGAATCAATTATTAAACGAGGTAGTAATACCAATTTCTGATATCTCTGGTAATTATATGAATTCTAATTTTCCAAAATTGTCCAAACTGTTGAAATGGAAATATCGCAAAAAACTAGACAAGATTACGCAGGTATGGTCTACAGGTCAACTAACTGGTGAAAATTTTATAAAGTTTAAGTCGTATCGCCTATTGATTTATAAAAAATAATTAATAAAGGATTTTAGAATCTACCTTTCAATATTAATTGTTTTCCTTTCGGTAGTTTTCATTACTCAAATCCAAAAGAATAGTTCACCCATACTTAAGCAATTGTTCAATTGGTTTCCTCCAATCCTTTTTGCTTATGTGATACCAGCAATTATTACCCACTCGTTTGATTTAGACCTAGGTAGTTCTCCCATCCATTACTACAGCAAATGGCTCATCATACCTTTGGCCATATTAACTGTAATGAGTGCAATGTCATTTTCTCAGCTAAAAATTGTTGGTCTGAAACCCATTATACTTTTTGTATCGGGATCTTTTATTATTGCTATCCTTCCTCCGGTGTTAGTAAAGATTATTGGTATCTTTAATCCTGCTCTTTATGCAGATTTTATGTCAGCCGAATTATGGAAAGGGTTAGTGCCAATTGTGGGGAGTTGGATAGGTGGAAGCACTAGTCAATTGGTGCTAAAAGAGGTGGTCGACTGTTCAGAAGAATTATTCGTTTCCGTATTAGTTCTGGATAATATCCTAGTAAATATATGGACGATCTTTATGTTTCAAATGATTAAGCGTAGTGACCAAATAAATAGATGGTTACAGCTACCAACAGCAAAACCGCCGTTATCAAGCTATGCAGAAAATGACACTAAGAAATCATCCTCTGTCACCTTAGCTGTTATTGCTTTGGTTGCTGTATGTTTTTTTATTATCGATATTTCTTTTTTATCAAAAGTCGTTATTTTATCAATTATTGGATTGAGTCTTGGCAATTTAGTATCATTTTGGGATCATAAAATTGTTCTTAAAATGGGAGGATTATTAATATTAATAATTATGGCAATTCTTGGACTAAAGTTGAATTTTAATGCACTTGAAATCCCAACAATGTTGATTCTAATATCCGTTATATGGTTAGTTTTACATTACATTGGAATGATGCTAATTGCATATTATTTAAAGATCCATGCTGCGTGGATACCCATAGCTAGTATGGCAAATTTAGGTGGAATATCAACTGCGCCTGCAGTAACGGCAGCCTATGAAAAACAATGGATGCCGCATGCTATCGTTCTATCAATACTAAGCATGGTTAGTGGAACCGCATGGGGCTTACTAACAACTTATTTATTTGCATATATGATCTAATGCGAAAAATAACTACTCCAATTGATGCGCTAGATTGAAATAATTATTCTCCTTTGTAATTTTATGGTTAATCATGTCTGTATTTAGTACACCACCTCCCCGATATTCAACATTTGAAGCTGAACAATTAGCCAAATCAAAATTTGGAATCAATGGACAGGCAAATCCTTTAAGCAGCGAGAGGGATCAAAATTTCTTGATCCGAAGTGAGGAAGATTCCTTTATACTAAAAATCTCAAATTCAGCTGAATCTTTTGATGAATTGGATATGCAGAATAAAGTGATGCAGCATATTGTAAAAGTTGATCCAGAATTTGAATTAACACTCCCTTTATGTTCTTTAAATGGAGATGAGATTATTCAAATTGAAAATAAAGGACAAACTAATTGGGTACGGGGATTAAAGTATATTGATGGAAAATTTTTAAAAGACTTAAAGCATGATCACCTTATACTGCTTGAACTTGGATCTTTTCTTGGGCGGTTAGATAATGCCATGAAGGATTTTAATCATCCGGCGGCAAAACGGACTTTCCCTTGGGATGTGCGATATACTGATTTTTTAAAACTTCACAAAAATCATATTAATAAAGATCGGGGCATTATTAACTATTATTTAAGTAAATATGAAACACATGTATTACCCAATGAATCATACTTAAGAAAAACAGTCATTCATAATGATGGCAATGATCATAATGTGTTATTGGATCAAAACGGTAAAACGACAGGGATCATTGATTTTGGGGATATGGTGTATTCTTATATTGTATTGGAGCCAGCAGTTTGTATGGCCTATATCGCACTAGAAAAAACAGATACATTAGAATTTATTTCACAAATCTTAAAGGGATACCACCAAGCTTTTCATTTAAATGAATATGAATTGAATTCTGTTATCTTTCTTATCTGTTTGCGACTTTGCATTACTATTACCATGGCTGCATACAGGAAAAAACTGTTCCCAGAAAATGCTTATTTATCTGTATCAGAAAATCAAGCATGGGAATTTCTTAATAGAATGAAAAACGAAGATCTTATTGATTGGTCTAAACAATTAACCAAATATGCTCAATCATAAACAAATTAGTGAATTAAGAACACGATATTTGGGGCCATCTCTAAAGGTGTCCTATAAAGAGCCACTTCATATTATCCGTGGAGAAGGTCAATATCTTTTTGATGCAGATGGACGTCGTTATCTGGATGCGATAAATAATATTCAACATGTTGGGCATTGTCATCCAAAGGTTGTGGAAGCGGCCCAGCGTCAATATGAAAAACTGAATACAAATACCCGTTACTTGGATGAGGTCATTGTGAATTTTGCTAAAGATTTAACCGCCACTCTACCTGATGGGTTGGAAGTGTGTTTCTTTACTAATTCTGGCAGTGAAGCTAATGATTTGGCACTACGAATCATGCGAACATATACTCAAAGTAAAGAAACGATAGTTTTAGATGCGGCCTATCATGGTAATCTGTCTTCTTTAATAGAAATCAGTCCCTATAAACATAATGGGCCCGGTGGCACTGGTGCACCGGTATTTGTTCATACAATTCCAATTCCCGATTCATTTAGGGGAAAATACCGGGGCTCAAATACAGGTGATCAATACGTAGGAGAAGTTCAAAATACCATTGAGAAAATTGAAAAAATGGGTAAGAAAGTATCTGGATTCATTGCAGAATCGGTCATGGGATGCGGTGGACAGTTAATTTTGCCAGATGGGTTTTTAAAAACATCACATAAATTGGTAAATGAATCTGGCGGTCTTTGTATTGCAGATGAGGTTCAGATTGGAATCGGTAGGATGGGTTCCCATTATTGGGGATTCGAAACAAATGAAGTTGTACCGGATATTGTGACAATGGGAAAATCAATAGGTAATGGACATCCGCTAGCAGCCGTTGTAACAACGCATGAAATTGCTGAAGTCTTCCAAAATGGAATGGAGTATTTTAATTCAATTGGTGGAAATCCTGTATCCTGTGCTGTTGGTCAAGCGGTATTAAATGTGGTGAAGGAAGAAGAACTACAAAAAAATGCAAACGATGTTGGTAAATATTTATTAGACAAGTTAAAACATATCCAGAAAAATCACGGATTAATTGGTGACGTGAGGGGACGAGGCCTTTTTATTGGTGTTGAGTTGGTGAAAGACCGTGATACATTGGAGCCGGCCGCAAAGGAAGCGGATCAAGTTATTAATCTTATGAAAGAAGCTGGGATTTTAATCAGCACAGACGGCCCTGATCACAATGTATTAAAAATCAAACCGCCCATTATTTTTACTCGTGAAAATGCAGATGAATTAGTGTTTAATTTGAACTCAATTTTTGATCAATTATCGTAACATAAATGAAAAAATACACTAGTCTTTTTTTAATATTAATTTCCTTTTTATGGGTTAGCTGTGAAATAAATCAGCAAGAAGAATGGGAAGACCCGAGTGTATTTCATATCAACCGGCAATTGGCTCGGGCCCATTTTTTCCCATTCGAATCTGAGGAGTTGGCCCTTAAAAACGATCCATTCCAATCCAAATATTTTCAATCACTGAATGGAGATTGGAAATTCAATTTTTCTCCTAATCCAAAAAAAAGACCCAAAAATTTTTATAAAACTAATTACGATGATACAAACTGGTCCGATATAAAAGTTCCTGGTCACTGGGAGCTTCAGGGATGGTCAGTCCCCATTTATTTGGATGAAGAATACCCATTTCCACCCAACCCACCATTTGTACCTCATGATTACAATGCAGTAGGATCTTATAGGCGATCTTTTACCATTCCTGATCAATGGGATAATAGGGATGTTTTTTTGAGATTTAGTGGCGTTCGATCAGCGTTTTATATCTGGGTGAATGGTGAATTTATCGGTTATAGCCAAGGCTCAAAAACACCGGCAGAATTCGATATTTCTCATATAGCTAAAGTGGGCGAAAACCAGGTTGCTGTAGAAGTGTATCGTGTTTCAGATGGGTCCTATTTAGAGGGACAGGATACATGGCGTGTAAGTGGGCTGGAACGGGATGTCTACCTTTATGCTAGGCCCAAAACGCGTATCATGGACTTTTTTGTTAAAGCTGATTTAGACTCGACCTATTCAACTGGAATATTTTCCATCGACGTTGATCTTTTAGATCAGAACCAATCTGGCAAAGAATTAACTCTTCGGACCAAGCTGGTGGATCCCACCAGGCAAAATCGAACTGTATTTGATTCTACTAATATCCAAATCGTTGATTCAACTGGATCAATACATATCGAATCAACAGTGAAACGAGTAAAGACCTGGTCAGCAGAAAAACCGAATCTGTACCAGTTGCAAATCTTTCTATTGGATTCACTTGAGCAAATAATCGAAGCCACAACTCAACAAGTTGGATTTAAAAAAGTAGAGGTTAGAGAAGGGAATCTTTTGGTTAATGGGGTCCCAATCATGTTTCGAGGCGTGAATCGCCATGAATGGGATCCAGTGAAAGGTCGAGCCATAACAGAAGCTTCGATGATTCGGGATATTCAACTTATGAAGCAGCATAATATCAATGCAGTTCGGGCATCACATTATCCTAACCAGGAACGATGGTACGAATTGTGTAATGAATATGGGTTGTACGTAATAGATGAGGCTAATATTGAAGCACATGGGATGCGTTTCAATGAAAAGGGTCACGGGTTAATCACAAATGATCCCATGTGGAAAGATCAATGGCTGGATCGTGGGATCAGAATGGTAGAGCGGGATAAAAACCAACCATCCATAATTATGTGGTCGATGGGAAACGAGGCTGGAGATGGAGAGAATTTTGTAATTCTCTATGATTGGATCAAATCACGAGATAATACTCGACCTGTTGCCTATGAGCCTGCAGAGTTTGAACGCCATACCGATGTGATATTTCCCATGTATAAAAACCTTCAATTCATATCTGAATATGCAGAAAAAAACCCAGCTCGTCCATTGATCCTATGCGAATTCGCTCACGCTATGGGCAATAGCGTCGGCAACTTGGTTGATTACTGGAATACTTTTGAAAAATACAAATCACTTCAGGGGGGCTTTATATGGGATTGGGTTGACCAGGTTATCACGAAAACTGATACATCTGGTAATGAGTATTGGGCGTACGGCGGTGATTTTGGAATGGAATTTGCAGAAAATGATTCAAACTTTTGTGCCAACGGGTTAGTTGCTGCAGATCGCAGTTTGAATCCTCATATTTATGAAGTGAAAAAAGTATATCAACCGGTCACCTTTCATGCAGACAACCTTTCAAGAGGTCGTATACAGGTGACTAATGATTATGATTTTATCGATTTAAGTGATCTTACATTTTCTTGGTTCATCAAAGGAGATAATGAGACCGTATCCTCGGGACGCTTGGGGACATTGGATCTCGAACCTGGTGAATCAAGAACATTGACCTTTAATCTTTCAAACATTCGACCAAAACCAGGCGTGGCATATTTTTTAATGATCCAAGCCAAGACGAAACATAAAATGCCATTGATACCAAAAGAACATCTTGTAGCCTGGGAACAGTTTGCATTACCCATTCATCGTGAAGCCATTGTAGAAATCCCATCCGAGATTTCACCAGTTAATTTGTTTGAAAATGACCTTGGTGTGGAAATCTATGGTCAAAGGTTCAAAATAATTTTTAATCGAGAATTTGGACAGATCAGTCAATATGCCATTGATGGTGTTGATCTGTTAACATCACCAGCAGAAACCAACTTTTGGCGGGCACCTAATGATAATGATCTGGGAAACGGGATGCCTGCTCGAACCCAAATTTGGAAGAATGCTGGTACACGGATGAGAACAAAAGCTATAAACAGTACCCTTAAAAATAACGTTGCTGAGATTATCTTGGTGAGTGAAGACACGTTGAGTAGCACAACCCTTACTTCAAAATATTTTGTCTATGGTAATGGCGCAGTTCAGATCAGTCAAAAAATAGATATTGCCGATTCAACTATTTCAGAAATTCCACGATTCGGAATGAAATTTTCAATGTTAGGAAATTACGATAAGGTTTCCTGGTTCGGGCGTGGGCCCCATGAATCGTATTGGGATCGGAAAACTTCTGCAGCTGTGGGATATTATACCGGATCTGTTTGGGAACAAACATATGCTTATGTCAGGCCGCAAGAGACAGGAAATAAAACAGATATTCGTTGGATGGCTTTAAACAATGGAAGAGTGGGATTGATGGCAAAAGGTTTGCCTACTTTTGATGGTAGCGTACATCAATATCCCTATGAAGATCTATATTACATTCCCAAAGGTCAGCGTCACGGAAAAATTGATCTAATACCGAAAGACCACATTGATTGGTTGATTGATTATAAACAAATGGGTGTTGGAGGCGATAACAGTTGGGGAGCCAGACCTCACAATAAATATACGCTTTATCCTGGGACCTATGAATATTCCTTTATGTTGATCCCCTTTGAATCAGGGGTGGACTTGAATAAACTTTCCAAGCTCAGATTTCAATAATTATTTCTTTTCCGATTCAAACCAATCAATCATATGTCTTATTTCTTCATTCCGAGGTAATCTGTGCCCGCCCTCAAAAGTGATAAGCTTTTTTTTATTTTTTGGTGTGCCAAATAAATTAAACATTGGTATTACTTGAGTCTCAAACGGAAAAATAGCATCATATTTTCCATTTATCATTAAAACGGGTAGTTTAACTCTGGGGAGATAATTCACACCGTCAGCTTCAGGATGTCTCTTTTGTGTTCTTAACCCCCCAACATAAAGTAACGCCGATTTGAATCTTTCTTCAGTTGCTAGCATTATACTAGCTATTCTTGCACCCCAGCTTAATCCAAAATAATGGATATCATTCCTATCAACAAAATCAGTTGCTGTTAAATAATCAACAGTTGCTTGAAGATCCTTACTCCATTTTATCACTCTATCTCTATAGGATAAGTCATAAAAAGGAACACTATTTCTTAACCCATCTCTTCTTTCATAAGTGCTTGCATATATAGGGAATACAACCACCATGTTGATTTTTAATAAAAATTTTAAAACTGAGGGTATTTGTTCAAAAAGTTCAGCACTTGATTCTCTATTTATCGCATAGGCTCCAGGGAAATAAACAACCGTTTTTGCAGGTGTTGGTACACCGTGTGGAATATAAATATAAGAAAACATATTTTCTCCATAGGGAGTTTTATAAGAGACTATTTTTATATTATAATTATCTACATTTTTCTCCTCAACCGTATTGGCCTGCAAATCATATCTTGAGTACTGAAACATTGATAAATATGCATTAAATACATCTTCCATTACAGGTTTTACATTTACAAAATCTCTAGAGGGCTTCTTAATTACTTTATAAAGAGTTTCTGCTGAGTCTACACATCTACATCCGTTTGCAGTATCTCGATCAAAAGGATCCTTATTATAAAAAGTATTAAACATATATCCAGGATCCTTCCAACTTCCACCCATGATAACTCTTGTGAAGTCATCAGACTCATTAGCTATCCATTCTGAAACATTTCCAGCAACATCATACAGGCCGAAACCTGAAATGATTCTTTTTGAACCAATGGCTATTTTATTTTCAGATTGTATATTACTTCTAGGAGTAATATCCCCAGATAACCCTAAAGTAGCTGCGTAGTCCCACTGGTAAATATTTGGCAACGACTTGCCAATTGATCTACAATAAGCCATGGCTTCAAACCAGCTTATTCCCGAAACAGGGTGGTTTGACTTATTTTTTGGATAGGCACCTAATTCCCAATTTGAAGGACCATTGAATCCAGTCTTATCTATAAATAGTTCATTATAATTCATATCACCTAATTCTTTGAATTTCCAAAGCGAATCTATATTGTATCCTCCATTTGAAATAAACTTGGCATAATCTTCGTTTGTAACTTCATATTTATCAATCTGATAGTTACCTACTGATTCAGAGGGTAGATGATCCAAACCGGCCACTCGAAGTTTTATATCTCTTCCTTTAATCAGGACCATATTATCGTAAACGGAATCACTTTCAATTAAATCTACTGATAATGAATCCCGTACCGTCTTCAATGTCTCGAACGATTTATAACCACTAGTTTCAAATCTGTATTTTATCCTTCCAATAGGTATTCTTACATCACACGGTACATCACATAAAAACTCCCATTCATTTTCTGCTAGTTTATCAAGGTCATATTTAACATATGCCTTCACATCAGAATTTGTAGATTTAATTTTCACCTCGCGACTAAACTCATTTAATTTTTTTTCTAAAACTGGATTTCCCACATTTTCATTATAAAGTCGGAAAGATTCCAGATAATTAGACTCGGCTAATAACTTCTCAAACCTTGAACTTAATTCAGTATTACGTGCGCTACTTATCTTTGTTGTAAAAAATTGATAACCATTCAATATTAATAGGATTAAAATAATGGACAGTGAGACTGGTATAATGAATTTACTTGAGGATTTTCTTTCCGTACGTGTTACGGACCTTGAACCTTTTCCTCCCTTTAATACAAAAATTAAAATAAAAATCAGTAGAGCCGCAAAAATATATAAAAGGTAAATAATGAAATTTTTGGGCAAAGAAAGAGGTTCACTTAAAATATCTACAATTTGCAATACAATAAATACAAAAGCAAAGTAAGTACTTAAATATTTAAAGAGTTTTGATTTTTGAAAATTGCCCATTTCATTTAATATAATGAATCTATTAGCAAAATATAATAATTATTTTTTTTACCCACTCATAATTTTGTTTGGTGCCTTAAATTAGACATAAAAATTATTGACCATATTATTTTGACTGTAATAGATATCAGAAAGAAAAAAGATGAATACAATCTCTAGCATTTCATTCGTATTGGCAACAGGTGCCGTGGCTTTTTTCACGTACCAAATTGTACGGCGAATGAAAAAGTCGGATAACGCCACTGAAGAGTATTTTACTGGGGGGCGAGCCTTGGCATGGCCTGTAGTGGCAGGATCATTGCTGTTGACCAATTTATCAACAGAACAATTGGTAGGGCTAAACGGTTCCGTCTTTGGTGATAAAGCGTTAGTGGGTGTTGCATGGGAAGCTTTGGCCGCATTCGCCATGATAGCTACGGCATTAGTTTTTCTTCCGAGATATTTGGCCAGTGGCTTTACCACTACACCAGCTTTTCTTGAAAAGCGGTTTGATAAGACTACACGATCCATGGTGTCTGGATTGTTTTTATTTGGATATGTAACAGTCCTGCTACCCGTTGTACTATATACTGGTTCGCTTGCACTGATTGGTATGTTTGATTTGAACTTGCCCTTATTACTCGTAGTTGCAACTATTGGGATTTTGGGTAGTTCATATGCAATTTTTGGTGGACTCAAATCTGTGGCGGTAAGTGACACTTTAAATGGTATTGGTTTACTTATCGGTGGTCTTTCTATTCCATTTTTGGCTCTGGTTTCCTTAGGAGATGGATCTTTTTTATCGGGACTAGCAGTTTTGGGTAACAAAAACCCAGAGTATTTGGCTGTTTTAACCCAAACCAATGTGGATGGTAATGTAGTTTCCGTTCCATGGCCAACATTATTAACCGGAATGATGTTCATCCAGATTTTTTACTGGTCCACGAACCAGGTTATCGTTCAGCGGGCCATGGCCGCTAAAAGTTTAGCAGAAGGCCAAAAAGGTGTTTTATTTGCTTCAGCCATGAAATTGGTTGGACCGATCATATTATGTTTGCCCGGTATCATTGCACTTCACATGACGGACCTTTCAATTGGGAAACAGGATCAGGTATATGGTGCTATTGTTCGTCACGTTCTCCCGGATTGGTCATTGGGTCTATTTGCAGCCGTTTTAATGGGATCTATTTTAAGTTCATTTAATTCAGCGTTGAACAGCGCCTCCACACTGTTTTCTTTACAGTTTTACAAAGGATACATTAATAAAAGTGCAAATGGGATTCAGATTGTATCTGTGGGGAAAAAGTTTGGTATTGCTTTAGCTGTGGCATCCATCCTTATCGCACCCATGCTGGACCAAATGCAGTCTATTTTTGAATACCTTCAACAAGTGAATGGGTTATACAGTGTTCCAATCATTGGAATTTTTCTATTGGGAATTACCACCAAACATATACCTGCAATCGCAGCGAAGATCGGTATGATTGTTGGCATGGCGTTTTATGCATTCTTCACTTTTGTAAATATCAAGGATGTCCCTTCTTTTTTTGCTAATGAAGACGGTGATCTTCATTACCTTCATGGGTATTTCATCAGTTTGATTGCGTCTATTCTGGTCATGTTGATTATTGGGAAGGTGAAGCCAAAAACAACAGAAGAAATTGCAATTAGTGATCAACGGGATCCTGCACCGGTAGACATGAAACCCTGGGCCCAGGCCAAGAATGCATCTTTTGCGATTATGGGTGTCACAGTAGGGATATATTTGTTTTTAACTATGGCGTCTTCTTAAAAAAAAGTGGAATAAATGAATCATACGCGCTGGTTTTATATACTTTTTTGCATTTCAATTCTTTCAGCACAGACTTATAAACCCAATTGGGAATCTCTTGATTCCCGCCCAACACCTCAATGGTACAAAGATGCAAAGTTTGGCATTTTTATCCACTGGGGGCTTTACTCGGTTCCGGCCTGGGGGCCTAAAGGCAGTTATGCGGAGTGGTATCTCAATGGGATCAATCATGGAGATTCTCTGCGCTTAGCTTACCATAAGGAAAAATTCGGCGAGGAATTCCCATATCGTGAATTTGCCAGCTTGTTTAAAACGGAAAAGTATAACCCTGATGATTGGGCCGATTTATTTAAACAATCTGGAGCTAAATATGTGGTATTGACTTCCAAGCATCATGACGGATTTTGCCTATGGCCCAACCCGCAAAGCAATGGATATAATTCAGTTGAATCGGCAGCCAAACGGGATCTATTGGGTGACCTCACAAATTCAGTGCGGTCAGCCGGAATCAAAATGGGCTTTTACTATTCCCTGTATGAATGGGATAATCCACTCTATCCAGCTGATGTAAAAAAATATGTGAATACCTATATGCTTCCCCAATTCAAGGATGTAGTCCAACGTTATGAGCCGTCTATCATTTTTTCTGATGGTGAATGGGATCGAAGTAGTGACCAATGGAGGAGTGAAGAATTCTTATCCTGGTTGTATAATGAATCAAATGCACCCAAGGATGTGGTGGTGAACGACCGTTGGGGAAGTGACACGCGTTTTACACACGGCGGATATTATTCCACTGAATATGACCCTAATTCGGGATCTTTAAATGAACAATTCATAGAACGAGGATGGGAGGAATGCCGCGGGATCGGAATGTCATTTGGGTACAATCAAAATGAAGGGCCAGAAGATTATATGACATCTGAAGCACTGATCCGACTTTTGGTTGATATTGTAAGCCGTGGGGGGAACCTCTTATTGAATATTGGACCCAAATCTGATGGAACGATCCCGAAGATCATGTCTGATCGACTATTAGATATAGGAAGTTGGTTGGGTAATAATGGTGAAGCTATTTATGGTACAACGGTTAACCGAATAACTCGAACAGATAACGGCGAAGTTAAGTTTACTCTATCCAAGGATAGACGAACACTCTTTGCGTTTGTCAATAATCTTTCTCAAAAACAATTGGTTTTGCCGAGTGTTGAAGCAATTGGTGATGAACCTATACAGTTACTGGGAGAAGAGCAGGGACTTTCTTGGGAAAACATGGATGAAGGATTACGGATTGATCTTTCAGAAATATCCAAATTTGACTCACCTGTATATACTTTTAAAATTCCCGTGATGCCTTATTTAGAAAAACCAAAAATAACCATTTCAGAAAACCCAACTTTTCGATCTAACACCAAAGTTAATCTTGATGCAAATAATCTTGGGGTGCTTTTAAGGTATAGTTTTGATAATCAGCCCTTGAGTTCTAAAAAGGGGAAGAAATACAAAAGGCCTTTTTTCATTCGTAAAAACACAGTTCTTAGAGTGCAGGCTTATATGAAAGGATATCAACCAAGTGCAGTTGTATCTATTCCAGTAGTTTTTTTAACAGACCAAAATGGATTAATAAGAAAATATTATGAAGGTGCCTGGGATACATTGAATGAAATGGTAATGACAAATCCGAATAGAGAAAAAATTGTATATGACTTTACATTTGATAGCAAAGAGAAAGATAACTTTGGTTATATTTTCTCAGGATATATTAATATCAAGAAAAATGGTGTTTATCAATTTCAAACCACTTCAGATGATGGCTCACGATTGCTGATCAATCACAAAATCCTTGTGGATAACGATGGTCTCCATAGCCGTAAAACCTTTTCTAAATCAATTGAGTTAAAAAAAGGGAGACATCCCTTTGAGGTTCAGTTTTTTGAACGGGGTGGCCAGGAATATCTACATGTACAGTGGTCGGGCCCTGGATTTGAGTTGATGCCGATACCGGAAAATAATTTTTATCTTAAGCATGATTAATATTTCTAAATTAAAAAACTGGTCTCCTCCAAAAAGTTGTCAGGAGATTACAACGATTGATGCCCATACAGGTGGAGAACCGTTGCGGATTATCTTAGATGGTTATCCTGACTTAGTCGGTGAGACGTTGCTAGAAAAACGAACTCATGCCCAAAAAAATCATGATGATCTTCGAAAAGCACTTATGTGGGAACCTCGTGGCCATGCAGATATGTATGGTGCTATCATTATTGAACCGGATACCCCTGGTGCAGATTTTGGAGTGATTTTTATTCATAATGAAGGATACTCAACGGGATGTGGCCATGCTGTGATTGCTTTGACAAAAGTTATTGTAGAAACAGGACTCATTCCCATGACGGAGCCGGAAACAGAAGTAAAAATGGACGTACCTTCAGGGTTTATCCAATCTTTTGCACAAGTGAAAAACGATGAAGTCACTGGAGTACGGTTTCAAAATGTACCCTCTTTTGTCCAAGCTCTCGATGCGGAAGTAGATGTTCAAGGTTTTGGGAAAATAAAGTATGACCTGGCTTTTGGAGGTGCTTTTTATGCTTTTGTGGATGTAAATCAGGTTGGATTGGATTGTACGGAAGAATACTATAATGCACTGGTCGATGTGGGAAAAAAGATCAAACATGCGGTAATGGATGCTGCAAGTATGGCCCATCCAACAGAGCCAGATATGAATTTTCTTTATGGTACGATTTTTACCGGTTCTGCCAAGGACCCAAACCATCATAGCCGGAATGTTTGCATATTTGCAGAGGGTGAAGTAGATCGAAGTCCTACCGGAACCGGTGTAAGTGCCCGTGCGGCCATTCATTATGTAAGAGGTGAAATTGATGTTGGTGAATCCATCACGATTGAAAGTATTATTGGTTCCACTTTTACAGTAAAGGTTGCTGAATCCACATCTTTTGGGCCCTATGATGCTGTGATACCAGAAGTAAGCGGGAATGCCCATATTATTGGGAAAAATACATTTTGGATTAATCCGGATGATCCGCTGAAAGGTGGATTTATTCTCCGGTAGTTAAATTGACCGAATCATTTTGAAAAAGATATCCATTTCAATTGTATTACTAATCACACTTGGTTTTTGTCGTGAAGTACAACCATTTAATAATGGCTGGAAATTTGCTCTGGAAAACCTGTCTTATTCCAAAGCAATGAAATATACTGAATGGCAATCGGTATCCATTCCTCACACATGGAATAATAAGGATGCTCAATCAGGTGAAGACTATTATGCCGGCACTGCTTGGTATAAAAATAACTTCGTTTTAAATAAAGAATCGGAAGGAAAGCGGGTTTACATTCGTTTTCAAGGTGTTGGTCAGGTGGCGGATGTATATATTAATGGGAAGTTAGTTGGTATCCACCAAGGTGCGTACAGTGCTTTTTGCTATGACCTGACTGATAATATCAAGTTTGGGGAAGAAAATACACTTTTAATACGAGCTAATAATGAAGAGCGCCCTGATATTGTACCCATTAACCATTTTTTATTTATGGTTTTTGGTGGGATTTACCGTCCCGTAGATCTGATCATTACGAATCCTATTCATATCACAACTACTGATTTCGCATCTTCCGGCATATATATTAATCAGGAAAATATATCAAAAAATCAGGCCAAGATCATTGTGCAGACAAAACTGGACAATAATACAGATCAGAAACAAAAAATTGTTTTGAAAACTACGATACATGATCGCGAACAAAATATTGTTGCGAATAGTTCAAAATCGATTCGATTGAATCCAGGCCATCATCAAGCAATAAAGCAGAAAATACTTATAGATAATCCACGTCTATGGCATGGGCGAAATGATCCTTACTTGTATAAACTGACGGTTGAAATCATCCAGGATGGCAAGATCATTGATCATGTCGATGAACCGTTGGGTCTGCGCTCATTTGCAATTGATAAGGAAAAAGGATTTATTCTTAATGGGGAGCCCTATCGTTTGTACGGTGTATGTCGTCATCAGGAGTGGCAGGATTATGGTAGCGCATTATCAGATAAGCAACATCAGATAGACTTTGATATGATGTACGAGATGGGTGCCACATCCCTACGATTGGCTCATTATCAACAGGCGGAATATGTTTATGATTATTCTGATACATTAGGGTTTATTATTTGGGCAGAGATCCCCATGGTTCGGAAATGGATGGGGCCTGAAGGACCGAATGTCACCCAGCAAATGACTGAAATGATTCTCCAGAACTATAACCATCCGTCTATTTTTACCTGGGGGATGCATAACGAGGTTTATGCAAACTCAGAAGAAGATGCGCAGGTAACCTTGACTAAAGAACTGCACAGACTTTCCAAAGAACTGGATCCGGATCGTTATACGATTGCTACTAGCGGGTATGGGTATCTCCATCGGCCCATGAACTATCATGGTGATCTCCAGGGCATTAATCGCTATGTGGGTTGGTATGGTGGTACAGATCCATCCAAACTTGAAGATTGGATCTTGAATACAAAAATTGAAAAGCCAAATGTACTATTTTCCATTGCAGAATACGGTGGCGGAGGAAATGTAAATCACCAGGTAGATGGATTACCTGATAGGCCCGATCCGGTTAATGGCCAATTCTTCCCAGAAGCGTATCAAACCAATATGCATGAAGTCCAATGGTCGATTATTAAAAAGTATCCTTATATCTGGGGTTCTTATGTTTGGAACATGTTTGATTTTACTGTGCCCCTTTGGAACCGCGGTGGTATCCCAGGGCGGAACCATAAAGGGCTCGTTACCTATGATCGAAAAATAAGGAAGGATGCCTTTTATTGGTATAAAGCCAATTGGTCTAAAGAGCCTGTCCTTTATCTGTCGAATCGACGATTGACCCAACGAAAAGGACCAAATACGGATTTTTCTCTTTACTGCAACTTGGATAATTATGACCTTTCTTTGAATGGTGAAACTCTGGGTAAAGGCAAGACCGGAAGGAGCGCTATTCATTTTATTTGGGAAAATATATCTATTAGAAAAGGTAAAAATAGGCTTATTGCAACAGGTTATCGTGATGGGCAACGATTTGAAGATCAAATAGAATTCATAGTGAATTAAACTAAACTGATTTGGAGAAATAATGAAAAATTTGATAAACCGAAGAGATTTTATCAAAACCACAGCTATTGCCGGTGCGACAGCAACCATGATTCCCAATATATTATTTGGGATGTCATCTCAGAAACTCAAATTAGGGATCATAGGTACAGGATTTCGAGGTCAATGGATGGCTCGCCTTTTCTTGGATCGTCCCGACATTGATATTCCTGTGATCTGTGACATTGATGATCGCATGATCGAAATGGTATTGGCTGTTTTTGAAAAAGCAGGTCGGCCAGCACCAAAGATTTATAAGGATGGACCAGAAGATTTCAGGAATATGGTAGCGAATGAAGACTTAGATGGTGTCTATATTGCTACACCTTGGGAATGGCACCATTCTATGGCCATTGCCGCCATGGAAAACAATATCCATACGGGAACGGAGGTACCTGCAGCCCTTACGGTCAAAGAGTGCTGGAATTTGGTGAATACATCAGAAAGAACCGGCAAACTATGCATGATTATGGAAAATGTGAATTACCGAAGGGACATCATGGCCGTATTGAATATGGTACGCCAGGGATTGTTTGGCGAATTGCTCCATTGTCAGGGTGGATACCAACATGATCTCCGCCATGTCAAATTTAATGATGGAAATGGTGCTTATGGTGGTGGTGTGGAATTTGGAGAAAAAGGATTTTCAGAGGCCCGCTGGCGGACGCAACATTCTGTGGATAGAAACGGGGATCTTTATCCCACTCATGGTCTGGGACCCGTGAGCCCCATGCTTGATATTAATCGAGGGAATCGGATGCTTCATCTGTCTTCAGCGGCAACACAAACCCGGGGACTTCATAAGTATATTGTGGATAATGGTGGAGAGCAGCACCCCAATGCAAAAGTAAAATTTAAGTTGGGTGATATTGTAACCACTATAATCAAATGCGCCAACGGGCAAACAATCATGTTGAGCCACGATACTAATTCACCCAGGCCATATAGTTTGAACTTTCGTGTCCAGGGGACTCAGGGAATATGGATGAAAGATAATCAATCTATTTATATTGAGGGGATAAGTCCTGAGGCCCATCGTTGGCAATCAGATGAGGAATACTTAAAAAAGTATGATCATCCATTATGGAAGCGCTTTGAAAATGAGGCAGCTGGCGCAGGCCACGGTGGTATGGATTTCTTTATTGCTCGAGCATTTATTGAAGCAATCAAGGGAGATGTGAAACCAGTGATCGATGTTTATGATGCAGTCAGCATGAGCGTGATCTCTCCCTTATCAGAAAAATCGATAATGTTAAATAGTGCTTCCGTAAAAATTCCTGATTTTACACGTGGGAAGTGGAAAAATAATCAATCCATTTTTGGGTTGAATGAGGATTATTAATGACACTTTCTACATTGGACTGGACCATAGTGGCGGCATACTTTGCGCTTTCACTCGTGGTGGGACTTTGGGTCTCACGACAAGCAGGTCAAGATACGAAATCTTTCTTTTTAGCTGGACGGAATATGCCCTGGTGGCTTCTAGGTGTGAGTATGGTAGCTACGACTTTTTCAACGGACACACCGAATTTGGTGACGGATCTCGTCCGGCAGAATGGTGTGTCCGGAAACTGGGCCTGGTGGGCATTTTTACTCACCGGTATGCTTACCGTTTTTGTGTATGCGAAATTATGGCGGCGATCCGGCGTGCTTACAGATATTGAATTTTATGAACTCCGTTACAGTGGAAAAGCTGCTGCATTCCTGCGTGGATTTCGTGCATTATATTTGGGATTGGTTTTTAATGTATTGGTTATGGCTACAGTAAGTTTGGCTGCAGTAAAATTTGGTGAAATTGTTCTAGGCTGGCCAGGGTGGGTGACGCTTACCATTGCCTGTTCTATTACGTTGGCTTATTCTGCGTTGGGCGGACTTAAAGCAGTTATTATTACGGATTTCGTTCAATTTACATTGGCCATGATTGGTTCAGTATGGGCCATGCTTTACATATTGGATCTGCCGGAAATTGGTGGCCTGTCTAATCTTATATCCCATATCAATGTATCGGATAAGCTTGCATTGATCCCAGACTTTTCTGATCCCAATATGTGGGTGCCGGTAATGCTTGTTCCTTTAGCCGTACAATGGTGGGCCAGTTATTATCCTGGCGCTGAACCTGGTGGTGGTGGTTATATTGCGCAACGAATGTTTTCTGCTAAGGATGAATCGAATGCAGTAGCTGCCACATTTTTATTTAATGTGGCTCATTATGCGTTGCGCCCTTGGCCATGGATTTTGATTGCTCTTTCGTCACTTATCGTATTTCCTGAATTAGCAGATATTCAACGAGCTTTTCCAAATTTATCTGCAGACAAACTGGGACATGATGTAGCATACCCCGCCATGCTTACTCTATTACCTTCTGGTCTTTTAGGTTTGGTTGCAGCATCACTAATAGCCGCATTTATGAGTACTATGTCCACCCAGTTGAACCTAGGTGCCAGTTATTTGGTGAATGATTTTTATCATCGTTTTATTAATAAAAATGCATCGGAAAAACAATTGGTCCAGATCGGACGGTTATTTACTGTACTATCCATTATTTTAGGTGGGGGACTTGGACTCATGCTTACAAGCGCTGGTCAGGCTTTTACCTTATTATTAATGATAGGCGCTGGTACAGGGCTCATCTATATCCTTCGGTGGTTCTGGTGGCGGATTAATGCGTACACCGAAATCGTAGCCATGGTTAGTTCAATCATCATTGCTGGTTATTTTAATTTTGGTGAATCTAGTCTGGAAGGGTGGCAAAAAATTGTTATTGGTGCATTTTTAACAACCATTGTTTGGGTTGTTGCAACTTACTTCACACCTCCAGATGATGAAGTAACGCTCCGGAATTTTGTAAAAAAAGTGAATCCTGGGGGCCCCGGTTGGGTAAAATATTCTGATGACATATCAGGTAAACCCTGGCCAGTACCAAAGGGTATTTTATCTATGGTCTTAGGTTGTGTAGCTGTATACGGATTCCTATTGGGAGTAGGTCAGTTAATATATGGTCAAACAAGTTCTGGTTTGTTGATATGTGGATTTGGTACCGCTTCATCATATGGTTTATTAAAACTGTGGAAGTAAGTACCCCTGGCCGAATTTGTTTATTTGGGGAACACCAGGATTACCTGGGTTTACCCGTCATCTCCATGGGGATATCATTAAGATCCATTATAAAAGGAAATAAAAGACAGGATCAACAGGTCGTTATCCATAAGCCCGATTTGGGTGAGGCTGAATCTTTTTCGTTAAACGATTTGAATTACACAAAACCTCGAGACTATTTCAAAAGTGGTATCAAAATTTGCCAAAAAGAAGGTCTTGTTTTTACTTCAGGATTCGAATGTGAAATTATTAGCAATATACCCATTCAGGCCGGTACTGGAAGTTCCTCATCGATTATGGCGGGCTGGGTAAAATTTTTATGTAACATAGCAGATAAACCAGTGGATTGGGATCAGCAAAAGATTGGTGAACTGGCCTATAACGCTGAGGTGAAAGAATTCAACGAGCCGGGTGGAATGATGGACCAATATTCTACTGCTATGGGACACCTGATCTACCTTGAATCGATACCTAAGATTTATATTCGACAATTGAATTTGAATTTGGGAACTTTTGTATTGGGAAATTCCCGTGAACAAAAGGATACCATGGGGATTCTCCAGCATTGTCGCGATTCCCGGTTGGATATCATCCGAAAAATAGAAAAATCAAATCCGAGATTTGATCTACATAACTATAATAAAAATGTTGATCTTTCTACTTTAGATGATCAGGAAAGAATACTGTTTAATGGTACAATTCAAAATCGGGATATTTTAAAAAATGCTTTACCTGAATTGGAAAAAAATAAACCGAATCATAGATTAATTGGTCAGTTGCTCTCTGACCATCATCAGGTATTGCGAGACGTATTAAATGTGAGTACGCCAAAAATAGAATCTATGCTGAATGCAGCTTTGAATGCTGGTGCTTTGGGTGGAAAAATCAATGGCTCCGGAGGTGGTGGATGCATGTTCGCATATTCCCCTGAATCTCCTGAAAAAGTAGCAGAAGCGATTGAAAGTGTTGGAGGAAAGGCTTATATCATTCAGTCAGATGAAGGGACAAAACTGAATTAATAATTAATGGCCTTTCCACCAGTTGGAAGGTGCATTCCTTTTTCCTTGTCCGATAATTTTATCCAGCCAAAGTATTATGCGCCTGAAGGGTGTTGCCATCAAATTTGTCCAAGTTTTGAACGCCCATTTTGGCATTTTACGATTATAGGGGCAGACACGAATGCAAATCGAACAGTCAGTAACCTGCTTTACCCAAAAATCGAAACATTTTTCAGCATCAGTAGTCCATTTCGCAATACCAGGAATATTAGATTGATTATAAATGGTTTCTAATTGATTGCCGTTATCAATAGCTCCTGGAGGGCAGGCTTTAGTGCATTCTCGACATATACTGCAGAATTTTTCAACACCGAAATTAATAGGTTTATCATGAGCTAAGGGCAGATCGGTAAAAACTTTGCCTATGCGAACCCTAGGACCAAATTCTTTGGTGATGAGTAATCCATGTCTTCCATATTCGCCTAAACCTGCTTGAATAGCCATAGGAATGGATAAAGCAGTATCATTCATGCTGGCATAAGCCTGATAACCCAGATTACGGATATACTGTGCAAGAGCCAAAAGTGTAGTCACATCTCGGGAATAGCCCACACCTGTGGCTGTTCCACTTAGAGCAGATGGCACAGTGCGAAGAAGTTCATAATCCATTTCGTGGGCCACAACAATGGTATTTGTAATACTATCAGGCAGGTCCATCTCAACTTCTTCCAATTGATTTCGGTTGAACCGTTTATCATAGGTCCATCGTTCATCATAAAAGGTGATGCCACAAAGGTCAGCATCAAAGAGTTTAGCTACGTGTTTGATTTCCCTACTCATTTCCAAAGGATCGGGCACATCTCTGGATTGAGCTGCTGATGGTCTGTGTGCGGTTAGAAAATCCAAAAATCCTTCTCTTCGATCCTGGGATTTTTCCAATCGTTCAGCAAAAAAATCTGTTACGTGCCATGCAGCATTGCGAATCGAAAAATCACGGTGTTGATATCCATCTACCTTTTTCCATTCTTTAAGGGGCTTACGGTAGGATGTGTAAAACCTTTCTGTTTTTTCAGAATGGATTTGATCATCCCAAAATGATCGACTGAAAATTTCATCTTTTTGATTAAAACGTTTAAAGCTTTCAGAAATATTAAAACCAGCTGAAGTATCACTTACGCAATCGCCATGACATCCATTGCAGGAACTTTTTTTGTTATTTTTATTTTTCATGGAAACTATGCTACCGTAAAATAATATCAATTTATTTAACATATTATTCCAAACTGAAAGAGAATCAATGAATAATGTTACATTAATGGTTATGGCAGCAGGGATGGGTTCCCGTTATGGCGGATTAAAACAGTTAGATTCAGTAGGGCCTAATGGTGAAACGATAATTGATTATTCTGTATATGATGCTATCGAAGCGGGGTATAATAAAGTCGTTTTTATTATTCGTAAGGATTTTGAGAATGATTTTAAATCCAAAATCACCGCTAAATACACTGGGAAAATTCAAGTGGGTTATGCTTATCAAAATATCGATGATTTGCCTAATGGATATACTTGTCCTGAGGGCAGAGTAAAGCCATGGGGAACGGGTCATGCTATTTTATCTGCTATAGACCAAATTAATGGACCAGTTTGTGTGATCAATGCTGATGATTTTTATGGAAGAGAATCCTTCAAGGAATTAATGAAATTTTATACAAGCGGTAATAATGGTTTCAGCATGGTAGCTTTCCACCTAGATCAAACATTATCGTCCTCTGGAGGTGTTACCCGGGGCATTTGTGAAGTAATGAATGATAAACTTTCATCGGTGAACGAAACAAGTAATATTCAGAAAATCGATAATTGTATTACTTCTGAAGATAATGTTGAATGGGAGGGTAAAGAACTGGTATCCATGAATATGTGGGGATTTACACCGGTTCTGTTTAATTATCTAAAGGAAATGTTTCTTCATTTTCTAAATGAAAAAGGAGAGGAAATAGATAGTGAGTTTTTAATTCCTACCGTGATCAATGATCTCATTCAAAATGATCGGGAAACTGTGCAAGTACTACGCAGTAATTCATTGTGGTTTGGTGTAACATATAAAGAGGATAAACCCTATGTGGTTGAGGCAATACAAAAACTGATTACATCCGGAAAATATCCTCAGAAACTATTTGAATAAAATTGGAAATATTTCGGTTGTTATCCCTACTTTCAATCGGCGACAGACGATTGGTCGTTCGATTGATTCCGTATTAAATCAAACTTTATTTCCTTCTGAAATCATTGTTGTAGATGATGGTTCCACTGATGGAACTAGCGATTATATCCAATCTAATTTTCCATCCATAAGATTACTTCAGCAGCCTAATAAAGGCGTAAGTGTGGCACGGAATAAGGGAGTCAGGTGCGCCGATGCTAACTGGATTGCCTTGCTTGATTCTGACGATGAATGGTTTCCACAAAAACTAGAAAAACAGGTTATGACCCTTTCTCAAAATCTAGATATAAAATTTTGTCATACAGAGGAAATATGGATTCGTAATGGAGCTCGTATTAACCAGATGAAAAAACATCAGAAATATGGTGGCCATATTTTTAATAAATGCCTGGATATGTGTAAAATCTCACCATCATCAGTTTTGTTTCATCAATCAATTTTGGACAATGTTGGTTATTTTGATAAAGGTTTAAAAGTATGTGAGGATTACGATCTATGGCTACGGATTACTGCTAAATTCCCAGTGCTTTATATAGATGAACCATTAATAAAAAAATATGGTGGTCATGAGGATCAATTATCAAGGGTTAAGGATGGAATAGAATCCCATCGTATCAAAGTATTAGAAAAACTGATTATGCAGAAGTTTACATCAGACCAGAGAAATGCAATGCTGAAAATGTTAATTGAAAAGTTAACAATTTTTTCAATTGGTGCTCAAAAAAGAGGAAAGATCAAAGCATACAATACATCTAAAAAAAGGATTGATGAATTATCAGTTATGGTTTGATTATATTCGTAGACATTATTGGTTCTCTTCAGAAGAAAATAAAAATAAAAATAAGGAGTTTGATCTAATGAAAAAAATTATGCGCATAACTGTCCTGTTTACAGTTTTATTTACGTTAGTAATTGCACAATCAAATCGTAATGGTATAGCACCCGGGCCAGATAGAGCTGAAGGTGACGGTCCTTACGATCGCTTAGTTATTCGAGGTGCAACTGTTATAGATGGGACTGGCGGACCTCCTCGTGGACCCGTAGACATTGTAATTGAAGGTAATCGAATTGCATCCATTCGTGGTGTTGGTTACCCAGGTGTTGCAATCAATGAAGAGCGCCGTCCGGAAAAAGGAGATTATGAAATTGATGCTCATGGTTCATATGTAATGCCAGGATTTGTAGATATGCATGTTCATGCTGGTAGTGTGCAAAAAGCGCCTGAAACAGAATATGTATATAAACTTTGGTTAGCTCACGGAGTGACTTCAGTAAGGGGTGTAGGACTTGGGTCATTGGAGTTTACATTAAGTGAAAAAGAACGATCAGCAAAAAATGAAATTACTGCACCCCGCATCTGGGCTTATCAGCGAGCAGGTGGAGGTAAAGATTGGAAAGGCGGATCAGTTCGCGATCCTGAGACAGCACGTAAATGGGTACGCTATGCAGCTAAGAAAGGTATCGATGGATTAAAATTAAGTGCTTATGAGCCATCGTTAATGGCAGCGCTGATTGATGAAGCAACAAAACAAAATTTGGGTACAACCGCACATTTGGGTCAAACTGGAGTTGCACGAATGAATACGATTGATGCCGCTCGCCTTGGTTTGGGTACTCAAACTCATTATTATGGGTTATTTGAATCCATGTATGAGAATAATGATGTCCAACCATGGCCTGTTGATATGAACTATTCTAATGAACAACATCGTTTTGGCCAAGTAGCTAGACAATGGAATTTGGTTAATCCAAATGGTGAAAAATGGGAAGAATTGAAAAAAGAATTACTTTCTTTAGACTTTACATTGGATCCAACCATGACAATTTATTCGGCGGGTAGAGATGTAATGCGAGCAAGAAATGCAGATTGGCATGATACTTATACACTACCGTCTCAATGGAATTTCTATACGCCTAGCCGAAGAGCACATGGTTCATACTGGTTTGACTGGACAACTCATGATGAAATTGCCTGGAAAAAATTCTATCAGGTTTGGATGCAATTTTTAAATGAGTATAAAAATGCAGGCGGTAGAGTTACTACTGGTTCTGATTCAGGGTTTATTTACAATTTATATGGTTTTGGATATATACAAGAGTTAGAAATGCTTCAAGAAGCAGGATTTCATCCACTAGAAGTTATACGTGCTGCAACGCTTCATGGTGCGGAAACCTTACATAAACCACTGGGTACAAAACCAAATTTTGGAGTTGTAGCTCCGGGAATGCTTGCTGATCTTGTTATTGTAGATGAGAACCCTATTGCTAATCTAAAAGTACTGTATGGAACTGGTGCTATAAAGATCAATGAAAACAATGAAGTAGTTCGTGTTGGCGGCATTAAATACACAATCAAAGACGGTATTGTTTATGACGCGAAACAACTTCTCAAAGATGTAGAAAATATGGTCAAAAAAGCGAAGCGCCGTGACGGAGATTTGGAAAAATACTAATTTGGAGAGCTGTATGAAACGATTCATTTGCTATTTGGTAATTATTTCGGTTGGTTTTAGCCAAACACCTGAGATATTAAATCAACATATTGATCGTATGGCTGATCAGATTGAACGGAAGGTCATTAAATGGCGTAGGGATTTTCATCAGAATCCCGAGTTATCAAACCGGGAATTCCGAACTTCAGAAAAAGTAGCTAATCATCTCCGTTCATTAGGAATAGAAGTTCAGACGGGTGTGGCCCACACAGGTGTAGTTGGTATTTTAAAAGGAGGAAGTCCTGGCAAGGTTGTGGCGCTTAGGGCAGATATGGACGGTCTTCCTGTAAAGGAAAAAGTGGATTTGCCTTTTGCTTCCAAATCCAAAGGCGTTTATCAAGGTAAAGAAGTGGATGTGATGCATGCCTGCGGGCATGATAACCATATTGCTGGGCTTATGGGTGCAGCAGAAATCTTGGCCAGTATTCGCCAAGATCTCCCGGGTACAGTAAAATTCATTTTTCAACCGGCAGAAGAAGGAGCGCCACTGGGTGAAAAGGGTGGTGCGACTTACATGGTTGAAGAGGGTGTCATGAATGATCCCAAGGTGGATGCGATATTTGGGCTCCATGCGTGGCCGGGGAAAGTAGGGCAAGCGCATTATCGTTCCGGTCCCTTAATGGCTGCTGCAGAACGAATGAAGATTGTGGTCACAGGTAGTCAAACTCATGGTGCTATGCCTTGGGCTGGAGTGGATCCTATTGTTGTTACTTCCCAAATTGTAATGGCTCTGCAGACTATTATTGCACGGGAGACCAATATTACCAGTGTTCCAGCGGTAGTCACTATCGGTTCAATCCATGGTGGTGTGCGAAATAATATCATTCCGGAAGAAGTCATCATGGAGGGTACAATTCGAACGTTTAATGATGAAATTCGTCTGGATATTCATAAAAGTATTCGCAATAAGGTTGAAATGATTGCTGCTGCATCTGGTGCAGAAGCAACAGTTGAAATATTCAGTGGCATCGCAAAGGTGACTTACAATGAACCCACACTAACAGAACAAATGTTACCATCCTTAAAACGGGTTTATGGAGATGAAAATGTATTAATTAGACCATTTGTGACTGGTGCAGAGGATTTTCCATTCTTTACAGATCACGCCCCTGGATTGTACTTTTTTAATGGTGTGGCGGAGGATCCTTCAAAGGCTTATCCGAATCATTCCCCATATTTTGCTGCTAATGAGCAAAACTTGAAATACGGTGTCAAAGCCCTCGCCCAACTGGCAGTAGATTACTTGGTCTTGAATAAATAATTTGTAAAGACATATAATTGTGTCTTTACAAATTGTATAAAAGGGTTTAGCATAAATAATAGTTAGACCCTTTTTTATTTTTGTAATTTTTAATATGAAAGATGCTGGGAAATGGATTATTTATTTTGGTATAGTTGCCATTTTTATTGGATTAATTATGAATCAATTTTCTGATAAGTTGGGGTGGATCGGTCGTCTTCCAGGCGATATACGGCTTGGCTCCGGTAATGTGAAATTTTATTTACCACTGACGACCTTGATTATTGTGAATTTGATTATATTTTTTATCCTAAGATTGTTTCAATGGTTCAAATAAAATCGCTTTATATTTTATTTATTATTATGATTCTTTCTTGCGAAGAGAAAAAACCACCATCATTGTCCGTTGAATGTTACTTGGATCCAGATCCGGGACCGTGCAAAGCATCAATTCCTCGCTATTATTATGATGAAGAAGCGAAGGTATGTAAAGAATTCAAATGGGGTGGATGCGATGGTGTCGTCCCATTTGAAACCATGAATGAATGTGATGATGCCTGTGAATAATAGGCTTCTTATAATGGATGGTGCCATGGGAACGGAACTCATGGCACGAGGATTAAAACTACCATTACCTTTATGGTCCGCGGAAGCGAACATAACTGGCTCTGAAATTGTTAGCGCTGTGCACCGTGATTATGTATCCGCCGGCGCCAATATTATTGGCACTAATACGTTCCGCACCACCACCTGGACCTACCGTAAAGCTGGATATTCACCAAAAAGAGCACAGGAAAGAGCAAGGTCCAGTCTGATGAAAGCCGTAGAATTGGCCCGTTCTGCAAATCCAAATATTGTTGGGGGATCCATTACATCTATTGAAGATTGTTATGAACCATTATTGTTCCCTGGGCGCGAAATAGCTGAGGACACTTATGGTGAAAATGTTAATTGGTTTATAGATGCTGGTGTGGATGTTATTCTATTTGAAACTATGGGTCATTTGGATGAAATAGAAATTGCACTGGAAACTGTAAAAAATATTAACTCTAAAATTTGGTTAAGCCTTATAGTGAAGGATGCAGACCATCTCTTATCAGGGCATCTAATAAAAGACGTTTATACATTGGCCAAAGATCAAGTTGATTGCCTTATGCTAAACTGCAATACGATTGAAAAAACAGATCAAACTTTACAATTAATGATTGACGATTGGGGGTCTGAATGGGGAGTGTATCCTAATTTAGGACTAACTGAACCTGAGCCAGATGGCAAGATAGAAAAGAAAGTGAACAAAGATTATTTCAAAAACATTATTGGAAAATATCTAGAAATGAATCCTAAGATTATTGGTTCTTGCTGCGGTTCTTCACCAAACCACACAAAAATTATTAAAGAATTAACTCTTTAATCAGACGGATTGTTATTTCTTCTTGTTCTTTATAATTTCGCCGGAACTTTTTGTATTAGTTCGTTGTATTTCAAGCATTCAATATTATTTATAATAATAGAGAAAAATGAAATTGAGGAGGTTGTAATCAAGTGATTAAAGTCACGGATTTGTCGAAGAATTACGGTACTGTTGAAGCGGTAAAATCCATATCCTTTAATATCCAGGATGGGGAAATTGTCGGTTTCTTAGGGGCCAATGGTGCGGGAAAAACAACTACTTTGAAAATGATGACTGGTTATCTTGTACCCACTTCAGGAAAAATCGAATTCAATGATTTAAATATCATTGATGATACCCATGAAATCCAAAAACAAATAGGCTACTTACCAGAATTAAATCCTCTTTATATGGAAATGCGCGTTTATGAATATCTTGAATTCCTAGCGGGAATCAGAAAAATTATCGGCCGTCAATTTAAAGAAGCGCTTTCTCGTGTTATTGAAGAATGTGGTTTGAGAGGTGTTGTACATAAAAATATTGCCGATTGTTCCAAAGGGTATAGACAGCGCATCGGATTGGCAGCGGCTATGATTCACGATCCGAAAATTTTGATTCTAGATGAACCTGTGACAGGTTTAGATCCAAACCAGATTGTTGAGATTCGAGGTTTGATTAAACAATTGGGTAAAGAAAAACTGGTTTTTATGTCCAGCCATATTCTTCAGGAAATTCAGGCCACCGTCGACCGAATAATGATTATCAATCAAGGAGAAATTGTAGCCAATGGGACCAGTGATGAACTCATGAGCAATTTCATGGGTAATGTAATTTTGAATATGGAGGTCAAAGGTGCAGCACCCGAAACAATTGAACATATCCAAGCCAAAGTTCCTTCAGTGAAATTTGTTTCTCTAAATACGTCTAATGATATACAGCAAATACAATTTGAATATGGAAAAGATCAAGATCCACGTGAAGATCTTTTCCGTTATGCAGTAGAAAATCATTGGACGATTCTTAATATGACACCCCACACTACTAATTTGGAGGATATTTTCAGGGATTTAACAACCGAAAGTGATACACATGCATAACATTCGGATCATATATAAAAGAGAACTGGATGGGTATTTTAATAGTCCAATGGCCTATATCTTTTTGGTGATTTTCGCCGTTGTAAATGGATATTTTTTTACAAACACTTTCTTCCTTTTTGGCCAATCAGATTTGCGAATGTTATTTGACATTGTGCCTCTTGTGTATCTCTTTTTTATACCAGCAGTATCCATGGGACTCATTGCAAAAGAAAATAATATTGGCACCATGGAGACCATTTCAACTCTGCCGCTCAATACTTATGAATTTGTAATAGGTAAATTTCTTGCTGGCTTCTTCCTTATTTTAATTGGATTAGGAGCTACAGCTATTCATTTTATTACCCTGGCGTCGGTCGGTACTAACGTGGACTATGGCGCCATTTTTAGTGGTTACTTGGGTTTAGCGTTAATGGGCGCGATGTATACGGCTGTGGGCACCTATGCAAGCAGTGTAACCGATAATCAGGTGGTTGCATTTATTATCGGTGTTTTTCTTGTACTTGTTTTTTATATGCTGGATAAAACATTAGTCTTTGTACCTCATTCAATTGCGGGAATAATTCAATTTCTGGCCGTAGACTATCACCTTTCGAACATATCTCGAGGTGTTATCGATTCAAGGAATTTAATCTACTTTTTCTCCGTCATTGGATTTTTCATCTTTCTTACAATTCAAACACTTGAAGTTAGACGGTGGAAATAGATCATGGATAAAATAAAAAACATTGATTTTAAAAAGTCAGTATTAATCCCAGGAGTCATACTTTTTTTCATCCTATTTTTACTTAATGGTATTTCCAGAAACAAGTTCTTCCGTCTTGATCTAACAGATAACAACATGTATTCTCTATCAACTTCCAGCGAATCAGTTGTTGAACAGGTGGATGACTTATTAATGATGAAAGTATATTTTTCTGATGATCTTCCAGGTGAATACGCGAATAACCGTCGTTACCTTCAGGATATTTTGGAAGAATACGCTGCTTTTTCTAACGGGAATATTCGCTTTGAATTTTTTCGGCCAGAAGATGATCAAAATATTGAGCAGGAAGCCCAGAAAGCGGGCATTATGCCGGTCCAAATGCAAGTGGTAGATAATGATAAATTAGAAGTCAAACGCGTTCTTATGGGGATGGTAATACTCTATGAAGACAAAAAAGAAGTATTTCCTGTCATTCAAACTACTACAGGGTTAGAATATGAAATTACTACACGGATTAAAAAACTTGTGGAGGTTAATAAGCCAATAGTTGGCATTGCTCAGCTTGCAGGTCAGGATGGGCAGTCACAAAATATACAAAATGTACTGAGAGAGCGATATAATGTGAGATCGGTTAGCCTTTCGGATGCAGTACCATCAGATATTAGCGTGATTCTAATGAGTGGAATAGCAGATTCACTTACTTTAAATGAGAATGCAAATTTAAAAGAATATTTAAACCGAGGCGGGAATCTTTTCTTAGCGCAAAATCGTGTAAAAACAAATCTTCAATTGCAACAGGCGGTTGTTATCCAATCTGATATTTTTTCTATAATTGAACCATTCGGATTACAAATTAATGAAAACTTAGTAACGGATAAAATTTGCGGTCGGGTAAGTGTTCAACAGCAAATGGGCCCTATCCGAATGAATGTCCCAATGGAATATCCACTACTGCCTATCGTTCGGAAGTTCAATACTGATGAGGCGATCGTCGCAGGCTTAGAACAAATACAATTAGTTTTTGCCAGTGAAATACAACCGGATTCTACAGAAGATGATCAAGTCAATTTTGTGCCCTTACTTTTTACTTCAGAACAAAGCGGTGAAATGCGTGGAAATTTTAATTTAAGCCCTGATCCGCAACAGAATCCCTTCTTACGCTTATTCAACCAGTCAGGAAAAATTTTAGGCGCTCGATCAGAAAGAGTGGATGAAAATGGTATTATTAGCCAGGTTGTTTTAGTGGGTGACTCTGATTTTTTACTGGATCAGGGAGGCGGTATGTCTCGTGAAAATCATATTTTCGTGATGAATTCCGTTGATTATCTTATTGGAGATAGAGACTTGATAGCGCTTCGTTCACGTGAAATTACTTCCCGTCCATTAGAAGAAACATCTGATGCAGCCAAAAAATCATGGAAATGGGTCAATATTACCCTAACCTCATTGTTAATTGTTGGATTTGGTTTAGTTCGTATGCGTCGACAAAAAAGCCGAAGCAATGTGTTGGAGGAACTATATGGGTAAACACATGAAATGGCTTCTGTTTGCTTTGGTCGTTCTGTTAGTTTTGTTTAGTATTAACCAACTACAACAAAGAAATCTGGGTTCAAATAGTGATCAGATTTTTACTCTTAATAGGGATGATGTATTCCAATTCCAAATCACAAAAGGGGATGAATCGGTATCGCTTACTTTTAATGGTGAGAGTTGGTCTATTGATGGAAACGATACATTACTTGTGAAGGAAAATACAATAAACGGTTTTTTTAATAATGTGCTAAAAGTGAAAAGAACATCACTTGTATCTAAAAATGCAAAAAATTGGGACAAGTATAATGTCGGTGATTCGACCGGCACCCATTTGATTGTAAAGGATTACAATGGAGAAATCTTATCGAAAGTAACTGTTGGCCGCTCTAGTGCTGAATGGGCCTATAGCAACATTCGGGTTGCTGAAGAAATAGAAGTTTATCAAACCAATGAAAATATTAGTTTTCAGTTGAATACATCACCAACCTATTGGGGAGAAGTCCCACCACCACCTCAGCCAGATTCTACGGTTGTTGATTCATTGTAAATAAATTTTCCGAATAAACATATTTTTTTTAAGGTGAAACCTCTATCATAATTTTTGGGATAGGGGTTTTTGTTTTCTATTAATAATTTATCAATCATGTGTTAGAAGAAAAATGAAATTAGAAAGTAAAAAAAGAAATTCAAAAAATTATAATAAGAGATTTAAATCATGGATAAGCAAAAATCATTAGAAAAATTAAATGCTTTTGGGCAAGGAACAATGATGGAGCATATTGGTATTGAAATTACTGATTTCGAAAAGGATTACATTTGCGGGAAAATGCCTGTGGATAACCGAACTGTTCAACCGTATGGATTACTGCACGGAGGTGCGTCAGCAGCTTTCGCGGAAACTTTAGGGAGTATTGCCGGTGGTATGCAGATAGATCTAAATGATAAAGGAGTAGTTGGAATAGAGTTAAGCTGCAATCATTTACGAAGTGTTAAAAACGGTTGGGTTTATGGAAAGGCTGCACCCATAAAGATTGGGAGGAAAATTCATGTTTGGAATATTGAAATCAAAAATGAAGATGATAATCTAGTCTGTGTCAGCAGGCTGACGTTGGCAGTTATAAGCAAAAAATGAAAAAACTTCTAGTTTTAACCGCTGTTTTAGGATTGTTTTACATAGTGTCTTGCGGAAAAAAACTGCCTCCTAATATTGTTCTCATATTTACTGACGACCAGGGCTATGCAGATGTGGGTGTTTACGGGGCCCAGGGTTATAGTACACCAAATTTAGATCAGATGGCTGATGAAGGTATGCGCTTCACAGATTTTCATGTATCCCAGGCGGTCTGCAGTGCTTCCCGAGCTGCCTTGCTTACTGGTTGTTATTCTGAGCGGGTAGGCGTGCAAGGTGCCTATAACCATACGGCCAGGGTAGGCTTGAATCCGGAGGAAGAGACTATCGCTGAGGTATTAAAAAATGAAGGCTATGTCACGGCTGCCTTCGGGAAATGGCATTTAGGTCATCATGAAAAATTTCTCCCCCTTCAACAAGGATTTGATGAATATTTTGGGGTACCCTATTCCAATGATATGTGGCCTGTAGACTATAGCGGTGCACCAGTGAGTGGTACTGATCATTTTAAAAGCTTTTATCCCCAGTTACCACTTATTGAAGGAAATGAAAAGATTGAGGAGATTCTTACACTAGCTGATCAAGACCGATTAACTACTCGTTATACAGAACGGGCTGTAAAGTTTATCAAAAAAAATAAAAATAATCCATTTTTTTTATATCTACCCCATTCTATGCCCCATGTGCCCTTAGGTGTATCTGACAAATTTAAAGGAGAAAGCCAGCAGGGTATGTATGGTGATGTTATAATGGAGATCGACTGGTCCGTGGGTGAAATATTGAAAGCGCTCAAAGCAAATGGTCTTGATGAAAATACATTGGTCATTTTCACTAGTGATAACGGTCCCTGGCTGAATTATGGTAATCATGCAGGTTTAACGGGCCTTTTGAGAGAAGGTAAAGGGGCCATGTGGGAAGGGGGCGCCCGCGTCCCTGCTATAATGCGTTGGCCCGGTAAAATCCCACAGGGATTTGTATCAAATCAACTAACTGCAACGGTTGATATCCTGCCAACAATCGCTGATATTGTCGGCGCTGATTTGCCTGAGAAAAAGATTGATGGAATCAGTTTTAAATCGCACTTATTTGGAGAATCAAATAAATCGCCAAGGAAGGAATATAATTATTATTATGTTGGCGAATTAGTAGCTGTGCGCCAGGGAAAGTGGAAATTGACCTTCCCCCATGAATATCGTTCTTATTTAGGTGTAGAACCTGGAAATGATGGTTATCCCGGACCATACGCACGGGGCAAGGCAGGTATCGAATTGTATGATCTTGAAAATGATATCAGCGAGTCCTACAATGTGGCAGAACAATTCCCCGAAATTGTTAAAAGATTAAAAGAACTTGGTCAGAATTCCCGTGAAGAATTGGGTGACCGTATTACAAAAACGAAGGGGAGTGGTGTTCGCCCTATTGGACGATTGGATTTAGACCGTTCTGAAGATGAGTTGAATGTGAATCATTTGGGAATTGGTAAATCAGTTTTGTATAAACATCCTTTTAGCCCTCATTATCCTGGAGGTGAGGCTCTTGGCTTGGTGGATGGTAAGCGGGGAACAATCAATCATCATGATGGGTTATGGCAAGGCTTTGCAAGGAATGATATTGAAGTAGTCATTGATTTGGATTCATTGACGTCAATAAAAAAACTTGGAATAAGTTTTCTTCAAAACCAGGGCGCCTGGATCTTTTTCCCAAAAAACGTTCGTTTTGAAGTATCAGTGGACGGTACGGATTATAAATTGGTACAGAATAAAGAATATGAAGTCACCAAATCACCAGAAATTTTGTTTAGAAATGTAAATGCGAATTATGATGGTAATCCCATTCGATATATTAAAGTAACCGCCCGAAATCAACCTATTTTACCAAGTTGGCACCCTGCCCAAGGGAATGCAGCATGGTTATTTGCTGATGAGGTTGTTATTCAATAAATGAGAAAAAAGTAAAAAGGGAAAAACTTTTAATGAATAACTTGACCTCCCATTCACATAGAGTGATCACGAAACAGTATTTAATCCCCTTTATTTTGGTGGGGTTCTTGTTTCCGCTCTGGGGATTTGCCAATGATATTACGAATCCAATGGTAGCGGCGTTTAAGAATATTCTTCTGATCAGTAATTTTGAAAGTGCCCTGGTTCAATTTGCCTTTTATGGCGGCTATTGTTTGATGGCCATTCCAGCAGCGATATTCATCAAGCGGTTTAATTATAAACAGGCGATCATCATGGGATTGGCTCTTTATTCCATTGGATGTTTCTTGTTCATCCCCGCAGGAAAAATGATGGCGTTTGAAGCATTTCTATTATCTTATTTTATTATGACATGTGGCCTGTCATTTTTAGAGACAAGCGCCAATCCTTATATTTTGTCTTTGGGGGATGAATCTACAGCCACCCAGCGATTGAATTTAGCGCAGGCGTTTAATCCGTTGGGATCACTCGTGGGTATGTTTGTGGCTAGGGAATTTATTTTGGCCAGATTGAACCCCGCGGCTGAATCGACACGTCGGGAATTATCCCTAAATGATCCCGGTGCTTTTACCCTAATTCAACAAAGTGATCTGGATGTGATCATTGGCCCCTATTTAATGCTTGGCATGGTGGTTTTCTTTGTATTAATTATATTCTTTATTTCAAAGTTACCGGGATCTAAAAGTGGCAAGGGGGAGAAACTTGATCTAAAACCGACATTAAATCGCTTATTTTCAAATAAACGATATTTAGAAGGTGTGATAGCTCAGGCTTTTTATGTGGGGGCTCAGATCATGTGTTGGACATTTATTATCCATTATGGGGTGAATGAATTGGTAATGACCAAGGCCGAAGCACAATCCTATAACATGATCGCAATGGTTATTTTTGTCAGCAGCCGCTTTATTTGCACCTACCTGTTAAAGTTTATCAACTCTGGTCAACTGTTAATGACTCTAGCCTTGGGAGGAGGAACATTTATATTAGGCACCATATTTCTGACGGGTATGGTGGGGCTATATTCTCTTGTTGCTGTATCGGCCTGCATGTCACTCATGTTTCCGACGATTTATGGAATTGCCCTTAAAGGACTAGGAGAGGATGCTAAATTAGGCTCTGCCGGGTTAATTTTAGCCATCGGTGGAGGATCGCTTATGCCGCCTCTCCAAGGTTTGATCATGGATATGTCATCTTTCTCAATTGGAGGTTTTTTGTTGTCCAGTACCCGGGCCAGTTTTGGTTTGCCCTTAGTTTGTTTCATAGTGATTGGCTTATATGGTTGGAATACTATGAGGAAACACGCATAATAATGAAAAGGAAATTAAATGCTTAAAGGAATCTCACCTGTTATTTCACCCGATTTACTTTATACACTTCATGTTATGGGCCATGGGGATGAAATTGTTCTGGCTGACGCTCATTTTCCGACTGAATCCCTCAATGATAATATTTTAAGAGCAGATGGTGTAAAGATCCAGGATTTATTAATGGGTATTCTGCCCTTATTTGAAATTGATTCCTACGTGGATGACCCGATTGTCATGATGGATGCTGTCCCTGGAGATGGTTTGGATTCCGCTGTGGAAGAAAGGTATTTGATCCCTATAAAAAAGTTTGCCTCTAATGCGCCACCAATTACACGTATTGACCGGTTTGCCTTCTATTCCCGTGCCAAGAATGCTTATGCAGTGGTTTTAACAGGTGAATTGGCGAAATATGGTAATATTCTTCTTAAGAAAGGGGTGACACCGGTTTAGCCATGCCCACAATTACTGATGTAACCGTTCAGGATATCCGTGTCCCAACTTCTGATGAATTATTGGGATCAGACCCCCTCCATAAAAAACCTGATTATTCTGCTGTTTTAACCACCATAACAAGCAGTTCAGGGAAACGGGGCATTTCGGTTGTATTCACCTGTGGCGCCGGGAATGATTGGGTTGCTTATGCCATCGATCAATTGGTACCATTGGTAAAAAATACAGCCCTCGATTCTTTCATAGAAGATCCCGGAGAACTTTACCAAACCATCTTAAATCATCACCAACTGCGCTGGCTGGGGGATGGTGTATTTAGAATGGCTATGGGCGGTATGATCAATGCCACGTGGGATCTCTGGGCTAAAGAAGTGAAAAAGCCCATGTGGAAATTATTGGTTGATCTACCGCCTGAAACAGTAGTCGGTTGTATCGATTGGCGACACCTAGAAGATGCTTTATCCAGGCAAGAAGCTTTGGCCATTTTAGAAAAATCCCAGTCCAAGAAAAGTGCTTTTGAAGAAAGATTGAAAGAAACGGGTGTTAAAGCTTATTCAATGGCAGGATGGTTGGGACTGACTGATAGAAAAATCCTCGAAAAAATCAACGAATTAAAAGCGAATGGATTTGATGCATTTAAGCTTAAAGTTGGACAAGATATCAAATTCGATAAGGCTAGAATACAATTCATCCGGGATGCTATTGGTCCAGATGTAAAATTGATGCTGGACGCTAATCAATTTTGGGGTGTGGATGAAGCTATAACATACATGAAAGAACTGGCCGATTTTGAAATAACTTGGATCGAGGAGCCTACAGCCCGGGATGATGTAATGGGGTTTAAGAAGATATCTGAGGTCCTCAACCCATTGGGATTGAAGTTAGCGGCGGGAGAACAGATTCAATCCCCGGTGATATTTAAGCAGATGATCAGCAGTGGCGCCATTCAATTTGCCCAGATTGATGCCTGTAGGATGGGAGGCGTCAATGATGTGATGGCGGTTATTCTTTTGGCATCCAAGTATGATGTCCCTGTTTGTCCCCATGGCGGTGGGATTGGCCTATGTAATATGATCCGCCATTTTGCTATTTGGGATCAGATTTGTGTTGCGGGCATCTCAGGTAATCAATTGGTAGAATACATCGATTTTTTACAAGAAGGTGTTTTTAAGAATCCTGTTGAAATTTCAAATGGTGCTTATGGTTTACCATCGAATCCGGGTTGGGGTTTAGAAATGGAACCGGACTTTGTCAAGAACCATATTTATCCTGAAGGATCAGTTTGGCGTGGTAGGCAAGAACCCAGCGGTGTCACATTTCTTGCGGATTAATAATTAAAGGAGGGCACATTGAGTCAATTTAGCCTATTAGGAAAACATGCAGTGGTCACTGGTGGTTGCAGTGGAATTGGCAACAGTATTGCCAGGACATTTGTAGAAAATAAAGCATACGTCCATATTTTAGATTTGGATGAAAATCAGGGACAATCAGTCATTGAATCGCTCGGGAGCGATAAAGCCTCCTTTCATTTTTGTGATGTGAGTGACCAGGCGAAAGTCCACAATGTTTTCCAGTCGATCGCTAAAGATCATCCTGTAGATATCCTTGTGAATAATGCTGGTATTGCCAATATCGGCAAAGTTGAAAATACGACTGAAGACGATTTAGATCGCGTATATGCTGTCAATGTAAAGGGTGTATATAATTGTCTTCATGCATGCATTTCGATTATGAAATCCAACGGTGGTGGTGTCATCTTAAACATGGCATCCATTGCTGCTTCGGCGGGGCTCCCAGATCGCTTCGCTTATTCCATGAGCAAGGGTGCGGTAGTGAGTATGACACTCTCAGTAGCCCAGGATTATTTAGCGGATAATATTCGCTGTAACAGTATTTCGCCAGCAAGAATTCACACGCCTTTTGTAGATGGATTTATTTCAAAAAATTATCCCGGGAAAGAAAAGGAAATGTTTGAAGAGCTCTCAAAAACACAACCAATTGGCAGAATGGGAAAACCCCAAGAGGTCGCCAGTTTGGCCTTGCTCCTGTGCTCAGATGAAGCGGCTTTCATAACCGGTGTCGATTACCCTATTGATGGTGGTTTTACAACCTTAAATGCATAATGAAAAAATGAAATTAATAAGATTTGGCGCAATCGGTAACGAAAAACCCGATGTAATACTTCCTAAAGGCTTGGACGCATCCAGGCAAATTATTAGATTTTATAAGGAGACAAATCCTTCTTGAGAATCGATGCCCACCAGCATTTTTGGTATTACGATCCAATTCAATATGATTGGATTGAAGGAAGTATGGATGTCCTTAAACGTGATTTTCTTCCACCCCAATTGGAAGGATTACTTAGGGCTCATTCTATTGATGGCTGTGTACCAGTACAGGCACGGCAAACAGAAGAGGAAACAGAATACCTTTTACAGCTAGCCGTCCAAAACGATTTTATAAAGGGGGTTGTGGGATGGGTAGATTTATGTGATTCCAATGTGGTGGAAAGATTGGCCAATTTTTCCCAATCCAAAAAATTATGTGGTATCCGTCATATCGTCCAGGATGAACCAGATGACAATTTCATGCTTAGAGAAGATTTTCAACAGGGCATCAGTGTCTTGGTTGATTTTGACTTGGCCTATGACATCTTGATTTTTCCTAAACATCTTGCACCCGCGTTCGAGTTAATCCGGAATTTTCCTGACCAACGCTTTGTAATTGACCATATTGCAAAACCATATATCAAGGATGGAAAAATTAAAGATTGGCAATTAGGAATGGAGCGATTATCCCGGTTACCAAATGTGTACTGCAAGGTTTCAGGATTGGTCACTGAAGCCATATGGGATGGATGGGAGCCAGCTGATTTTACCCCATATTTAGATTTGGTATTCTCATCCTTTGGCATCGAGCGTTTAATGATAGGGTCAGATTGGCCCGTTTGCTTATTGGGCGGTGATTATAAAACGGTGATGGATATCGTCACCAATTACATTTCAAATTTTTCCAGTGAAGATCAAGAAAAGATAATGGGCCTAAATGCTACAGAATTCTATAAATTGAATTAAGGAAAATCCAATGGACGTTAATATAAAAAATAAGATCATTATTATTACTGGTGGTGCTAAAGGCATTGGCAAGGCAATTGCCTGCGGCGTTGCTAATGAAGGAGGTATCCCAGTGATTTTGGGACGCTCCAAGGATGCAGGCGAAAAACTGCAAAAAGAATTGAATGATGCAGGTCATGATGCTATGGCATTATGCTACGAACTTGCGGCAGTTGAAAATTGCAAAACTGCCGTGTCCCAAGTATTAGATCAGTATGGACAAATTGATGCATTGGTCAACAATGCAGGTGTCAATGACGGTGTTGGGCTGGAAAAGGGTAATCCTGATCAATTCAAGGGCTCTATAGGGAATAATCTTTTTCATTACTATTACATGGCCCATTACTGTCTGCCAAACCTAAAAAAATCTCAGGGAAGTATTTTAAATGTGAGTTCCAAAACAGCCATAACTGGCCAGGGTAATACATCGGGATATGCCGCAGCCAAAGGTGCCCAGTTGGCCTTAACAAGGGAATGGGCTGTGGAATTGCTAAAATATAATATCCGTGTCAATGCCATCGTGCCGGCTGAAGTTATGACCCCACTTTATAAAAAATGGTTGGATACCTTTGACGATTCTAGTAAAAAGCAAAAAAAGATTGAAAAAAATATTCCCCTCGGAAACCGCATGACCACTACAAAAGAAATTGCGGCCATGGCTATTTTTCTAATATCCGAACAGGCGTCTCATATTACCGGTCAACACATATTTGTTGATGGTGGGTACACCCACCTGGATCGTTCTCTTTCTGTTTTAGGGGACTAAGATGGGGCGTGTGGCACTTTGTGTCTTCTGCAATGTTGATCAGGTATATCCCCAGGTTGAATACGGCATCTTTGTATCCGGGCCGATATTGAACAGTTCCTTGTCATGGGTGCCCAGGGAGCAAGATCACACACCGTGGTATTAGTCTGACTTTGGCTATGAAAAAAATTGTGTTTGTTTACCTATGTTTGTGTCTTTTTTATTGTAATGAAGAAATAAAACCGCCCAACATTATTCTTTTTTTCGTGGACGACCTGGGTTGGCAGGATACATCCGTTCCATTTTGGGAAAAGACTACCTATTTCAATCAGCGCTATTATACGCCGAATATGGAGCTGCTTGCGAAAGAGGGAATGAAATTCACCCAGGCATATGCCACCAGTGTTTGCTCGCCAACACGGGTGAGTCTTATGACAGGGATGAACGCGGCCCGGCATCGAGTGACGAATTGGACACTTGAAATGGATAGTATCCAACCTATGGAGTCGAACCACCCTGATTTAGATTTCCCTTTATGGAATGTAAATGGGATCACACTTGATTCATCTATAAAAAATGCGGTTCATGCCACCACGCTTCCATCGATACTGAATAAAAACGGGTATAGAACAATACATGTGGGTAAAGCCCATTTTGGTGCTGTCGGCACCCCAGCAGCCAATCCAATAAATATCGGTTTTGATGTCAATATTGCCGGTCATGCAGCGGGTGGACTGGGTAGTTATCATGGTGAACGAAATTTTAGTGCTAAGTGGCGAGGTGGCGCCAGTACCTGGGATGTCCCCGGACTTGAAAAATACCATGGGTCAAGGACTAACTTGACTGAAGCACTGACGATTGAAGCTATGGATGCTCTAGATAATGCTTTAGAATCCAATAGACCATTTTTTCTTTATATGTCTCATTATACGGTCCATGCACCCATCGAAGCGGATGATCGATTTCTTCAAAAATATTTGGATGCGGGTCTTCACCCAACAGAAGCAAAATATGCATCTATGGTAGAGGGTATGGATCAAAGCTTGGGCGATCTGATGAATTACCTTGCAGTGAATGATCTAGAAAAAAATACCATTATACTTTTTATGTCTGATAATGGTGGACTCAGTGCAGTAGAACGGGGCGGTGAAAAACATACTCATAATTGGCCTTTATCCAGTGGCAAGGGATCTGCCCGCGAAGGGGGCATACGTGAGCCCATGATCGTGAAATGGCCTAGTGTAGTTGCAGCAGGGTCCACTAGCAATGATTATCTTATTATCGAGGATTTTTTCCCATCTATTTTAGCCATGGCGGAGATAACCAATTTTAAAACAACCCAGCCCATAGATGGTAAAAGTTTTGTACCCATGCTGAAGCAAAAGGGGACGACTGCAACAGATCGACACCTGATTTGGCATTATCCCAATGAATGGGGACCGTCCGGTCCAGGTATTGGAGCAACAAGCACCATCCGCAAAGGGGATTGGAAACTGATTTATTATCACCTGGATCAGCGATTTGAACTGTTTAACCTGAAAACCGATATTGGAGAAACACAAAACCTGGCCAATGACCAACCTGAGGAACTGAAAAAATTGGCAAAAGCATTAACTGATTATTTGATCGATGTAGATGCCCAGATGCCTTCAGATAAAAATTCAGATATTCAGATTCCTTTTCCTGCAGATGTAATCTCAAATCATATCGATACAAATGAAAAACCCCAACAGCGCAAATATTCAGATCATTATTATAATCGAAAATCTGTTTTTGCGAGTGTGCCCGACACAAAAAATGAAATCATATTTTTAGGAAACAGCATTACAGAAGGGGGAGATTGGAAAGGATTATTCCCGGATATAAATGCTGTAAACAGAGGGATCAGCGGGGATGTTACAGATGGTATTTTGAATCGATTGGATGAGGTAACTTCCTCCCAACCAAAAAAATATTTTTAATGATCGGCACCAACGATCTGGCCCGGGGAAGGAGTGTCCAATATGTTTCAGATCATTGCCGAAAGATTATCGAAAATATCTTAAGAAAATCACCAAATACTGAACTGTATATCCAAAGCGTTTTACCTACTAATCCCAATATTGGGGGGAAATTCCCCGGGCATAAAAGTAAGAAAAATGAAATTTTGGCGGTGAATAAAAAATTAAAGGCTATGTCCATTGAATTGAAAATAAAATATATAGACCTCCATGGGCCATTCAGCAACTCGAAAGGATTTCTGAAGTCCAAATACACCCATGATGGATTGCATCTTAGCGAGGCTGGATACGGTAAGTGGAAATCAGTCATCCAAAAATATTCAAACAATAAATAAAACGAAGGTTTAACGCTAATGAATAAGATCATTCTTTCAATCACCTGTCTTATAATTAGCTGCCAAACAGGGATGGTTATGCCACCTGAGCCGGTCTATCCAATTCCGAACCAAAGGCAACTGGATTGGCAGGAATTGGAATTCTATGCCTTCATCCATTTTAATATGAATACATTTACGAACATGGAATGGGGCACCGGGGGTGAAAGTTCTTCCCAGTTTAACCCCACTGAACTGGATTGCCGACAATGGGTAAAAACATTTAAAAATGCAGGAATGAAAGGAGTTATTATTACAGCAAAGCATCATGATGGGTTCTGCCTTTGGCCATCGAAGTATACGGAACACTCTGTTAAGAATTCGCAGTGGCGTAATGGGGAAGGAGACTTGATACGTGAGCTGGCCGATGCTTGCAAAGAATTCGGGTTGAAGCTGGGTATCTACTATTCGCCTTGGGATCGAAACCATGCCCATTACGGCAAGCCCGAATATATCACCTATATGCGCAACCAATTGAAAGAACTGCTCACCAATTACGGTGATATTTTTGAAGTATGGTTCGATGGTGCCAATGGAGGAACAGGTTATTATGGTGGAGCCAACGAAACACGCAAAGTAGATAAAAGAGGATTCTATGATTGGGAGGCTACTTTTTCGCTCGTGCGAGAACTACAACCCAATGCAGTGATCTTTGGAGATGCAGGGTTGGATGTCCGCTGGGTTGGAAATGAAAAAGGCTATGCCTATCCCACCACATGGTCCAATTTAATGCGAGACTCTGTTTATGCTGGAATGCCTGAATACGCAGAAAAATATTCGTCGGGACAAATGAATGGGACTCATTGGGTGCCTGCCGAAGTGGATGTATCCATCCGCCCGGGGTGGTATTACCATCCGGAGCAGGATGATAAAGTGAAGTCACTTAAAAAACTAATGGATATTTATTATGAATCTGTGGGTCGTAATGGATCGTTGTTGTTGAATTTTCCTGTAGATAAAAGAGGTTTGATTCATGAAAATGATATTCGCCAACTTCAGGCAATGGCAAAGCAGATCAAAGTCGATTTTGCTCATAATTTGGCGCAGGAGAGCAAGGCCTCAACATCGAGTTATAGAGGAAAAGGTTATGAAGCAAAGCGTGTTTTAGATGGGGATAAAAAAACTTATTGGGCAACAGCAGATAGTGTGATTCAGGCTAGTTTGACAATTGAATTTAATCAATCCACAACTTTCAACCGTTTCTTGGTTCAGGAATATATCCAATTGGGTCAGCGGGTAAAATCATTCATCGTAGAAGCCAGAAATGATGGGGCCTGGCGTGAAGTTAGTCGGGAAACTACAATCGGGAATAAACGCATCTTAAGATTCGCAGATGTAACGGCAACCGCTGTGCGCCTGAAAATATTAGATTCGAAGGCTTGTCCTACTATATCAAATGTTGAGATATTTTATGCGCCCTAAGATTATATTATTTTCAATTATTTCTATCGCGTTACTAATTGTGGTTTATTTTCATTCGATTAGAAAGAATAAAACATCTTTTACTAAGCGACCGAATATTCTTTTCATTATGAGTGATGATCATGCTGAAAGTGCGATTAGTGCTTACGGTAGTGAATTAATACATACACCGAACATTGACAGAATTGCTAAAGAAGGAATCATTTTTAATAATAGTTTTGTAACGAATTCTATTTGTGCCCCGAGCCGGGCTGTTTTGCTTACTGGTAAATACAGCCACATTAATGGTGTAAGAGACAATGATCAAGTTTTTGATGGCAGTCAGGTAACTTTCCCAAAAATTTTACAGTCAGCTGGTTATGAAACAGCTATGATTGGTAAATGGCATTTAAAAAGTGAACCAACAGGCTTTAATTATTGGAAAATTCTTAAAGGTCAGGGGGAGTATTACAACCCATTAATTGTTGATAGCGCAGGTGAAAGGAATGTTGAAGGATATGTAACTGATATCATCACTAATTTGGCAATTGAAACGCTGGAAAACAGGGATAAAGACAAACCTTTTGCCATGCTATTGCACCATAAAGCACCTCACCGTAATTGGATGCCAAATCTTAAATATTTGGGTGCTTTCAAAGGGAAAAAATTTCCCCTTCCAGAAACATTTTATGATGATTATTCAACGCGATCTCTGGCTGCCAAAGAGTCTGATATGCGGATCGATAACATGTTTCTAACATGGGATATGAAATTGAGACCTGGCGATATTGAGCAGGAAACAGGTAGCGGGGGTAGTGGCCAAGTTTCAGGCATGATAAGAGATTCATACCGTGAATGGATGAATGATGAACAGCGAAAGATTTGGGAAACATATTATGATTCAATCAGTGCAGATTTCCGAAATGCGGATCTTTCTGGTAAAGCATTATTGGAATGGAAGTTTCAGCGGTACATGGAAGATTACTTGGGTGTAATCTTATCTGTGGATGAGAATATCGGTCGGATATTGGAATATTTGGACCAGGAAGGTTTAACTGAAAATACGATTGTCATCTATACATCAGACCAAGGTTTTTATCTCGGTGAACACGGTTGGTTTGATAAGCGATTTATGTATGAGGAATCGCTAAGCATGCCACTTTTAATGAGATACCCAAAAGAAATAAAAGCAGGTCAGGTTTCTGATAATATCGTATTAAATCTTGATTTTGCGCCTACTTTTCTGGACTATGCTGGCATTAGTGCATCCAATGGTATGCAGGGGCAATCACTTCGTTTAATTACTGAAGGTGTACAGCCTCTAGATTGGCGGAAATCCATGTATTACCACTATTATGAATATCCGCACGGTTGGCATTTTGTTAAGAGACATTATGGAATTCGTACTGACCGATATAAGTTGATACATTTTTATAATGATATCGATTCTTGGGAGTTATATGATTTAGAAAATGACCCAAATGAAATGAAGAATTTGATTTACGATATGAATTATTCACAAATCACGGCAAAATTGAAGAATGAATTGTACAGCTTGAAAAAAAGTTTTGGCGAAACTGAATAATATTTATTCCAATTGAAAAACAAATGAGTAATCGTCAAGTTGTTACTATGATAAAGAATTCTAAATAAAAACCATGGTATTTATTAGATTTTGGTAAGCATTTTTGATTAATCTAATCTTAATAATATGAAAAAATTTGACCATATTGGAATTTTCTTTTTAGGGATATTCATATGCAGTTTTTTGCCGATGAATTATTTTCAATACTCCAGTAACCCCGGCCCGCCTTTATTGCAACCTATGGAAGAAGGAGATGGAGGGCCCGGATCCAGATTAGCTTTTGATTGGTTAAGGTTGAAAAGTCCTATTAGTGGCGAAATCCCCGCGGAAATAAAAAGAGGTGCTTTAGAATTCGCAAAAACGCTACCAACAACAAGAGTTGTCCCTGGACGCATGGAGAAATCAACCAGTACCGAGTTGAAATTAGAATGGACTTCACGGGGGCCGTATAATGTGGGGGGCAGAACGCGGGGGCTGGTCATTGATGCAGCTAATCCCAATATTTACATTGCCGGTGGAGTTTCCGGAGGTATCTGGCGTAGCGAGGATGGCGGGGACACTTGGGAAAAAATGACCAAATCACACCAACTCCATAGTGTAACTACGATCGCTCAAGATCCACGCGAAGGATATACGCATATTTGGTATGCAGGCACAGGTGAGGTCCGAGGAAATTCAGCAGGTGCCAGTGGAGCACCCTACCGTGGTGATGGTATCTACAAATCTACCGATAACGGTTTGACGTGGGAACTACTTGCATCCACTACAAAAGGTAGGCCGCAGGAGTTTAGTGATTATTTTAATTATAATTGGAGAGTGCATGTGCATCCTGAAACCGGGCATGTATATACGGCTTCTTTTGGTTCTATTTATAAAAGTGAAGATGGAGGAATGTCTTGGAAACAACTATTAGGTGATGGGCAGGATCGTTACACGGATTTAGTTTTATCGGCTTCTGGTTTAATGGTAGCCTGTCTTGGAAATGAAGAAGGTATCGGCGCAGTTTTACGCTCAGTAGATGGAGATACATGGACCAATATCACACCTACGGGTTTTCCTTCTGAATACGTTCGGCTAGTTGCAGATATTGCCCCTTCGAATGATTCCATTATATATGTTATCGGCAATAATGGAGATGATAATTTTTTTTGGAAATATAAGTATTTATCTGGAGATGGATCAGGAAATGATGGATCATGGGTAGATCGAACGGCGAATCTTCCAGATGATTATAATACGCAAAATGGTTATGACATCCATGTGCGAGTGAGTCCCAGTGATACGAATTTTGTATTTTTTGGAGGAACGAACCTTTATTACACGACCGATGGAATGGAAACAGCCACCAGAAGGTATAAATTTGGAGGCTATGGACATGAAGACCATCACCCAGATCAGCATGATGTGCTTCTTTATAAAGATGAACCCCATAAAGTTTTCTCCGCAAGTGATGGTGGTGTGCATATCATGAATGATTTAACATCGTGGGATAAAAAATGGACTTCATTAAATAATGGCTATTTGACCACTCAGTTTTATACAGTGACAATTGATTATTCTGGTGCATTAAATAATATGGTTATGGGTGGTACTCAGGATAATGGCACTTGGGAAACCACATCAACTGATTTAATGAAACCCTGGAATGATATCTATGGTGGCGATGGTTCTTTCTGTTCGGTTATTCGTTCAGGGAATGCATATGTTGTTTCTTCGCAGAGAGGAAATGTGCTCATGAAAGACTATTCGAATCCTTTTAACTGGTCTTTTGGAAGTGGCAAATACGCAAATTATTCATGGGGATATTTAACACCACCTGATGTGGACACGGATGATGTTCTATTTATTAATCCATTACTTGTCGATCCTATTGATGATAAGATATTGTACTATGCCGGTGGAACGAAGCTTTGGCGAAACAATAATATCCATTTAAACGATCAAAATTATAAACAGGCTGATGGTGGTGGTAGTTATACAGCAATTCATTGGGAGGAAATTGATGGAGTGACAACGATTGGGAAAATCAGCTCTTTGGGTGCTAGTATGAACCCCGGACACCGCCTTTATTTTGGGACATCTGCTGGTTATATTTACAGGTTAGATAATTCCAATACAAGTAAGAACCCCATTGATGTAAGCAACAATCTTCGTAAGGGATATGTGCATAGTATATCAGTGGATGCTTATAATGCAGACAAGGTTATGGTCTGTCTATCGAATTATGAATCACCCAGTATCTTTTATACTGAAAATGGCGGTGCTACTTGGAATGATGTCAGTGGAAATCTGGAAGTGGAACCGAGTGGAAATGGTGATGGACCTTCTGTAAGATCGGTTTTGGTTTTTCCTGTTAAAGGTGGGTACAAGTATTTTGCGGGCACTAGTACTGGTCTTTACTCAACATCAACATTAGATGGGACGGGTACAATCTGGGTGCAGGAGAGTGCAGAAGCTATTGGAAATGTAGTGGTTGATATGGTAGTGGGTCGCCCTTCGGATGGCTACTTGGCCATTGCCACTCACGGTAATGGAATCTATAGTGCCCAACTAGATGCAGGTGATTTAGCTGTGAATGACCCCAATTTACCAACCCATTTTAAACTAACTCAGAATTACCCTAATCCATTTAATCCATCAACAACAATTACATTTACTTTAGATTTAAATGGTCCCGTGACTTTAAAAGTATTCGATCTAATGGGTAGAAAAATATCCACACTTTTAAATAATGTGAAAAAAGCCGGTACACATCATATTATTTGGAATGGCAAAGATACTTTTGGCAATGAAATGCCATCAGGTTTGTATTTATATAGTCTTGAATCCAATGGAAGAGTCTACACTAAAAAAATGCAATTATTGAAATAGGGTAAAATCAAAATTTCAAACAAAAATCCTCTTGTATTATCAAGAGGTTTTTTTATTATAAAATATTTACGATCTTAAATATGAGGCACCATTCACATCCACTATACAGCCAGTGAGAAAATCATTTCCATCGGATGCCAGCCAAAGGGCTGTCTGTGCCACTTCTTCAGGCTTCGCTATGCGGTTTAATGGGCTTTGGGCACGAATTGAATCATCTACCATATCAGCAACACGTTCAGTTGCCACAAACCCCGGCGCAATCGTATAGACAAATATATTATCTTTGGCCAAAGCCTGAGCCATGGATTGACCAAGAGCATTTAGACCAGCCTTACTGGCGCCATACGCTGGCGATTTTGGTTCGCCTCGAAATGCGCCTCTGGATGAAATATTTACAAATTTTCCACCACCGTTTTTTTTCATCAATTGTGCCGCACAATACATGAGGTAAGCCGGTCCCATTAGATTAGCGTCTATAGTACGTTGCCAAATATCTTTCCAATCATCGTATGAAAGTGAATCAAATTCATATTGTTCGACAACAGCGGCATTATTGATTACGATGTCAATTTGACCGTAACTATTGTATACTTTTTGAACTAATGAATGGACTTCATCAGGGTTCGAAAGGTTTGCGCGATGAATCGAATGTCCCTCGCCTTGTAATGATTCAAGCGTGCTTTTAGCACCATCTTCATTAGAATTATAATGAACCGCAATTTTACCATTTGCTTTGGAAAAAGCTTGGCAGATAGCACGACCAATTCCACCAGATCCGCCCGTTATTAAAATAGTTTTTTCTGTGAAATCAATTATCATTGGATAAAGATTTGAAATACTTAGTTAATGCAATTACTTCGACACTCATTCCAGCTAAGAGAAAAATAACGGCACTGGTTTTTAATAATGAAATATCAATCAGGACAAATGAAATATAAAATAAGATTCCACCTCCAATTAAATATTTTCCAATCCGGTGAAAAGGGCTGGATTGTTCCATGCGTTTTATGCTTTTTGGATATTCTTTTTCAACCCAGTCATCCAATTCCTTTTTTTCTTCTGGATTCATCCTCATTTGACTTCCTTTAAAATTTTTTGGATATCAGATTCCAAAGATTTTTTAGGTTTTTCAATAATTCGTCCGATCTCACGCTTGTTCTGAAAAAAGATGAGAGTGGGTGTATTTTTTACATTAAATTTTGAATAATCTTTGAAATATCCAGTTTTATTTTTTTTCAAACCAATGATTTCAAATTTGCTATAATCATAATTTATGCCATCCAAAATTTTATATAGACGCGGTACTTCACGCTTACTATCATGACACCACGTACCCATAAATACAACAATATCTGTTTCATTTAAAGCGTTTGTATCAATTTTCTCTAACATAGGCTGGTATTTATCATATTGCTTTGGAAACCAGGTGTATGCATCATGTTCTTGAATTATTGATTTGTTCAAGTGGCCAAAATGGTAACCATCCTCGTAGACCAATTTTGGTTGGTTACTAGATATTCGTCCTGCACATCCGATGATTAACGTGCAAAACAGAAATAAATAACTAATTTTCATATTGGAGAAATTAAACCATGATGTATCGAGTTCAGGATTTGTTTTTGCGCCAGCTATAGAATCCAAAAATATTCAGAAATACCAGAATAATAGATAAGAAAGCCACTGAATAAGATTGAATAAGCATTGCATAAATCATCATCATTGAATTACCCACCAGCCAAACCAGCCATGAATAAATGTATTGTTTGGCATTTAAATAATAGCCTACAAGTAATAGGGCAGTGGCTGTCCATCCAAGTATTTCGGTATAATCCATTTGGTTATCTAAAAAAACGTAGAGGTTATGAATTGAATTTAGAACCTACAGGTGGTCGATAGGCTTGAAAGGGAATCAAGAGTAGGTTTATTATGCTACCATGTTCATTTGGGTCTGAATGAGTATCGATTCCGTATACAAGATCGTCCATATTATTTATATAGGATGCTGTTTTGAATCCATGATCCCAGATGGAAAAGATGTTTCCGTAGTTACTATCCGTGTGAGGCAGGACATAGTGATGATGGATCTTATGGAAATGTGGGGTGACAAAAATATAGGAAAGGGCTTTATCCACGGATAAAGGCATCTTGATATTTGCATGAGTTAAATGGGCAAAAAAGGCCGATAATGTTTGATAAAACATCACCAGGCCAAAAGAAGCACCTGTTACAAACACCGCGAGAGAAGTAAATAAAAGTCGAAAGATATTTTCCCCCGGATGGTGACGCAAACCACTGGTCACATCCACATTTGTATCTGTGTGATGTATAAGATGAAACTTCCACAGCCATTTTACTTTATGTTCGATCCAGTGAATCAGCCAGGCACCGATAAGATCCAAAAAAATCAGTCCAAGGATCACATAAAGCCATAAAGGCATCTCAGCCAGGTTTAAAAGTCCAGTCCCATTTGTTTCATTATAATTAACTGCAGCAAGAATTAGTAAAGCTCCAAAAAGATTGACAATAAGGGTTATAATCGTAAAAGTGATATTGATGAAGGCATGTTTTATTTTATTATATTCCATTTTAAACAGAGGAATACCTGACTCGAGAAAAAGAAAAAAAAGCAGCCCTGATATTAGAAATATACCGCGAACTTCATCTGAGATGTTGGTGAAGAAATGTAATATTTCCTGCATAGGTTTGCTATTTTAATGACCTAAAGAATAAGATTATATTAAAGTAAAGTAATATTACACTCTCAAAGTAATAAATGTCTATTAACAATAACCCCATCTTTCGAAGAGGTTATTAGCGGGAGTGATAGGGAGGTATGGGTTGTGGAAAATGACGTGCCCATGCCATTGAATATTTTTTGTACATTATTATATGGATGAAATAAAGATAATTGAAAAAGTAAAATTGGGAGGCTAGGTCAATGAGGAGACAACTGATTTTTTTTATAATTTATTTTACTGTTACTGCCAGCCTATTAGGGCAAAAATATGATGAATCATTTTTCAGCAATATGGAATGGCGAAATATCGGCCCCAATCGGGGTGGCCGCTCCCTTTCTTCGATGGGAAGCCCCGGTAGGGCAAATGAATATTACTTTGGTGCTACAGGTGGAGGCCTCTGGAAAACCACTGATGGCGGTAATACCTGGTTTCCTGTAACCGATGGCCAGATCAGCTCCTCTTCTATTGGCGCCGTAGCCGTGGCTGAAACTAACCCAGATATTGTATACATTGGTGGCGGTGAAACTCAGCTTCGAGGTTCAATCACCCAGGGCGACGGGGTTTATAAATCCACGGACGCTGGTAAGACATGGAGCCATATTGGGCTCAGTGAAACGCAGGCCATCGCGCGAATACGAATCCATCCCACCAATCCAGACATTGTATATGTAGCAGCTCTAGGTCATCCTTATGGGGATAACAAGGAACGAGGTATTTTTCGTTCCAAAGACGGGGGAAAAACTTGGAAAAAGATACTCTACAAAAGCCCAAAAGCTGGTGGAGTGGACATTTCAATAGATAGAACAAACCCAAAAGTGATCTACGCTTCTCTGTGGCAAGTTTATCGAAAAGCATGGAAAATGTGGAGCGGTGGACCCTTTAGCGGTATTTATAAATCCACAGATGGTGGAGATACTTGGAAAGAATTAACAAATAATTCTGGTATGCCTGAAGGGCCCATTGGAAAGATTGGCATGGCCGTTTCCCCAGCTGATCCAAAACGTGTCTGGGCCATAGTTGAGGCACCAGAAGGTGGTGTTTTTCGCTCGGATGATGGTGGGAAAAACTGGGAAAGGACTAATGACGATAGAAAAATCCGACAGCGGCATTTTTACTATTCCCGAATTGTAGCCGACCCATTGGATAGAGAAACAGTCTATGCTCTTAATACCCGTCTCTACAAATCGATCGATGGAGGTGTCGCTTTCGATATCCAGATTAGCGTTCCTCATGGAGATAATCACGATCTTTGGATTGATCCAAATGATCCAAAAAGAATGGTGAACTCCAATGATGGTGGCGGCAATGTTACTATTAACGGCGGAGAAACTTGGACAGAACAGGATTATAGCACAACACAACTTTATCATGTCAATGTTACCAATGACTTTCCTTACCACGTCTGTGGTGCTCAGCAGGATAATAGCACCGTTTGTGTGCCAAGTGAAGGTTGGGGCAACATGCAGGCTAGGGGACCCAATCATGGTTGGTACTATGCTGCTGGCGGAGGTGAAAGTGGCTACATTACCCAGCACCCCTCCAAGCTGGACATTTTTTACGCTGGTAGCCAGGGAGCGTTACTAACCCGATACAATCGAGCAACAGGACAAATCAGGGATATTCAGGTCTATCCCCGCTTTTTCTCTGGGGAGCCAGCAAGCGCTCTTCCCGAGCGATGGCAGTGGACATTTCCAATTGTTTTCTCACCACTTAATGAGAAAAAACTCTATACCTGCTCTCAGCATGTGTGGCTTTCTAAGGATGACGGTCAAAGTTGGAAAAAAATAAGTCCAGACCTCACCTATGCGGACCCATCCACTCTTGGGCCCACCGGAGGCCTCATTACGATGGATATGAATGGACCCGAGATTTACGCAACAGTTTTTGCTTTGACACCTTCGAAACATCATATAAACACTATTTGGGCCGGGTCTGATGACGGGCTTATGCATATTACTCGGAACGGTGGAAAAACGTGGGATAATATTACTCCACCAGGAATGGAGAAGTTTACCCGAATTTCCATTATTGAGGAATCTTCTCATAAACCTGGTACGGCTTATGTTGCAGCCAACCGCTATCAGGTTGATGATAGAGCTCCTTATGTTTGGCGGACCCGCGATTATGGCAAGACTTGGACCAAAATTGTAAATGGTGTTGCGGATGGCCACTTTGCCCGTGCAGTACGTGAAGATTCAGTTAGGGAAGGACTCCTTTTCCTTGGTACGGAACACGGTGTCTATGTCTCTTTTGATGCAGGCGATAGTTGGCAATCCATTCAACTTAATCTTCCTGACACACCTATCCGTGATCTCCAACTAAAAAATTCCGATGTGGTTCTAGGAACTCACGGAAGAGGTTTTTGGATTCTGGACGATTATGACCCGCTTAGAGAATACACCGATCTTACAGATGTGGAATCTCTGACATTGTTTATGCCACACGATGCCGTTCGTGGAGAGGAAACGGCAATTGTTCAATATTTCCTGGGTGAGGAAGCCGATTCAGTGCAAACTGAGATCTATGATTCAAAAGAGAATCTGGTTATTTCAATGGTGGGTGACTCGGTAGCACAAAAGCCCACGGAAATTCATCCTTGGTATCGGACAAGAACTACTGGTTCTCCTACAACTGCCAAGGGCCTGAATCGTTGGGAATGGAATCTGCGGTACAAAGGTGCCACTATGTTTGAAGGAATAATAATCTGGAGTGGTAGGCCGCAGAATGGACCGAAAGCACCACCTGGGACTTATGAGGTCCGAGTAACCGTTAATGGTATAACAAAATCAACCAAGTTTAACATAAAGATGGATCCTCGCCTAAAAGGTGTAAGCGAGAGAGATCTAAAAGAACAGTATCGGCTCGCCTCACAAATCAGAGACAAAACATCCAACGCAAATGAGGCAGTCATACAGATTCGCCATATCCGTGAACAGATTAATGATAGGCTGAAAAAAACCAAAGATCGGCAAATTGGAAAAATGTCAACACATCTTATTGCAAACCTAACTGAGATTGAGGAAGCGCTTTATCAAACAAAAAATGAAAGCGGGCAGGATCCTTTGAATTTTCCTATTCGCCTTAACAACCGCCTTGCCTCTCTCCGCCGAAGTGTTGAAAACGGCGATGCCAAACCAACCAATGGTGCTTATAAAGTGCTTGAGGAACTGTCAACTGAACTGAAAGGACATCTAAAAGCAATGGATATACTACTGACTCAGAGTCTCAATCCATTGAATGCCCGCCTAAAAAGTAAAGAACTAGAGCCAGTTTCAGCTACACTTGAATAGAACTATAGAAAAACATATTGATTGGACGATTGAACGGATTAAGAAAAAACATGTCAACTCTTTCTCGCTGCAATAATGTAAATGATCTCAGGAAGTTGGCAAAGCGCCGCCTTCCACGAGCCATGTTTCACTATATTGATGGTGGTGCAGATGATGAAGTGACTCTACGGCGTAACACTGTTGCCTTTGAAGATTATGAACTTCAGCCCAGTTTTCTAAATCCAGTCGATCAGATTAATACCCGTATCAATCTTTTTAGAAAAGAACTGCACATTCCATTCTTTATTGCACCCACCGGCATGTCAAGGTTGTTCCATCATACAAAAGAAAACGCAGTGGCCCGTGCGGCCGCTAAATTTGGTACTGTATACACACTTTCCACTATGGGTACAGCCAGCTTGGAAGAGATTGCTGAGGAGACGGATGGACTCAAAATGTTCCAGATATATATCCTGAAAGATCGAGAGCTCACCAAAGAATTTGTTTCTCGTTGCAAAGCGGCCAATTATGATGCATTATGCCTCACAGTTGACGTACCCTTGGCGGGAAATCGTGAAAGAGATAAGGTGACAGGAATGACAATGCCACCTCGTTTTACGCTAAAGAGTCTCTTTAGCTTTGCGATGCACCCACGCTGGTCATTTAATCTGCTGGTCCACCCTGATTTTCGTCTGGCCAACGTGGTACACAGGGTGGATGCACTGTCCAATAGCCCCATGAGTCTCATTGAATATGTAAATAGTCAGTTTGATCGCACAGTCTCATGGGAAGATGTCGCTTGGCTTATCCAAGAATGGAATGGCCCATTTGTCATTAAAGGTTTACTAACAGCTGATGATGCAATCAAAGCAAAGGATGTTGGTGCCAGTGCAATAATGATCTCAAACCATGGAGGAAGGCAACTAGATGGTACACCTGCTCCAATTGATTGTATCTCCTCCATGCGTGAAGCTGTCGGAAATGATCTAGAGCTGATAGTAGATGGCGGTATACGTCGGGGAACACATATTATCAAAGCATTAGCTTTAGGTGCGGACGCCGTTTCTATAGGGAAAGCGTATCTTTATGGGCTTGCGGCTGGTGGGCAAAAAGGGGTGGAATTGGCCCTGCAGATGCTTCGTAATGAATTGGAAAGAGATATGGCTTTATTAGGTGTCAGTTCCATCAAGCAACTTTCAAGTAAATATATTCGGAAACGATAATTCAAATCAAAAACCCCATCTCTTGACGGGGTTCACTAAGGATGTTATATAAAGGAGAATAAAATGAAAACAAATCAACTCAAATCATCGTCAATTTTAATAATCTTAATAATTTTCAGTATAACAATGCTTATTGCGCAGGCACCTCATACGGGTAAAGGAGAAGTAATTGCGGTTCGGTTTCTGGAGTTGAAATCAGATGTAGATACAACAGAATTCGACAAATTTTCCTATGAAGAATTCAACCCAGCTTATGACGGTACTGCGCCAGGTATAAAATTGTCTATCGCCAAATCCGACAGAGGTACAGATGTGGGCAGTTACGTATTGTTTTGGACTTTTGATTCACAAATTGTACGCGATTTAATGCTGCCGGCAGAAGGGAATCCAACTGATTGGTTTCTTCAAATCTTTGAAGATCAAAAGCTCTGGGATCAATGGAATAAATTGGGCACATATGTTGTTGATGGATCGTTAGGAAAGTTTAATGATTATGTAGTGTTGAAATAAATGAAACGCCTCTGGCTCAAATAAAGGATTATTAAATGAATTGGTTTGAAAAACCAGCAAGTAAAACTTGGTATAATATTTTTATCATCTGGATCGTTATTACTATTGGTGTGTCTCAAACCTATTTTCCACCCTATGGAGATTGGGAAAGAAAACAAGCGGCCGAGGTGGGAATGAGCGAGTCAAAACTTAATCGTGCGATACAATTTGCAATTAAAAGCGAGAGTGCTGGATCTCGAGATCTTAAAGAATATATCAAGGCCACCTTGACCAAAGAGCCCCATGGTGCAATCATAGGTCCAACAAAACCACGTGGGGATATGACGGGTTTAATCATTAAAAATGGGTACATAGTTGCGGAATGGGGTGACATAAATCGTGTGGACATGACATTTAGTATATCTAAAACATATTTATCCACCGTAGTAGGGTTGGCTCATGATAAAGGATATATCCGTGACGTTCATGAAACCGTAGGGTCTTATATGTCAACAGATCACTTTGTTAGCGACCATAACAGCAAAATCACATGGGATCATTTACTCCGCCAAACGAGTCATTGGCAGGGTATATTGTGGGATAAGCCGGATTGGGCTGATCGTCCCCCAAAGGATATCCCATGGACGGAGCTCCAAACTCAACCCCTTTATGAACCAGGAACGTTTTGGAAATACAACGATGTTCGAGTCAATCTCTTGGCCCTTTCGGCGCTTCATGTATGGAGGCGACCACTTCCACAAATATTGAAAAAATATATTATGGA